>ERZ1046876.1786-NODE-1786-length-13780-cov-6.973260_pt1 | contig 13780 bp, 13 predicted proteins | sample MGYA00383094_ERZ1046876 | MGnify/ENA primary metagenome ERZ1046876 (study PRJEB29581, sample SAMEA5548364) | metagenome | biome: marine; feature: coastal; material: water | depth 50 m | study: Short-term variability in the microbial, nano- and picoplankton...
ACCACATATTCCAATTAAAGCAACATTTGTCATAAACACTTGTTGTTCAGAATAAATTTGTAAAGCCCATATTCCAAAAATTAATCCAATTCCTAAAAAAAATAACCCCGTAACACCATAATATAGTAAAGGTCTTTCAATTGCAACATGTTTAACTGTACTAATTATTACAGATGCGCCATGAGAAATAGGTTCTTTAGAATGAGTATTGTTTTCGTAACTAATTGTAATAGGAATCTCAGTAATTCTCATTTTTTTCTTTGTTGCCTTAATTAAAATTTCAGTAGATATTCCCATTCCAGATTCTGTAGGGGATATTTCTTTCAATAGTTTTTGAGAATAAGCTCTAAAACCACTTTGAGAATCAGTAATATTGGAACCAGTCATTGCATTTGTTAATCCTGTAATAGTTTTAATTCCAAATTTTCTATATTTCGGCAATTGTTTAGTTTCACCTAAAAATCTAGAACCAATAACAATATCTGCGGTATTTTTTATAATAGGTTGCAAAATTTCATCAATTTCATTTATTTGATGTTGACCATCAGCATCAAAAGTAACTAAAATATCACAATCAATTTTTTTTGTTTCGTTAAAAATTGTTTTTATTGCTGAACCATATCCTTGATTTGTTGAATGTTTAACTACAATTGCACCCATTTCTAAAGCAATAGATGATGTTAAGTCCGAAGAACCATCATCACAAACAAGAACATTATCATATGTTTTTTTGAGGCTTTGAATTATTGGACCAATGTTTTTTTCTTCATTAAATGCAGGAATTCCAATTATAATTTTCAATATGCCATTTTTTTTAATCTACATATTTAAGTCATAAACACAATTAATACGCATTATTCTAATTGAATAGTTAATTTTTTAATATAATGAAAAATTATTAGGTCGTGAAAGAGAAATTTTTATTTTGGATAGATATTGTAATGGCTCATTTTGGATTAGCATATCAATTACAACAAAAATTAGATGCAGATTTTTTTGCAATAATTGATACACCCAATAAACCAAAAAAAATGTTTAAAAATCAAAAAATAGTAAATTTTGAGAAAACATGGTTTTTTCACGAAAATATTAACAAAACATTAGAAAAACCAGATCTAGAATATTTATCTAATTTTGAGAAAAAATACAATATTGATCTATGGAAATTAACAATTAATGAAAGACATTTTTATAAATATAATAGATTTTATAAATTTACAACTAATCAATCATTAAAAATTTTAGAACAAGAATGTAAATTATTTGAAAGTATTTTAGACGAAGTAAAACCAGATTATCTTTTAATTAACGAACCACCATTTCATCATCAAAAATTAATTATTGAATTATGTAAAGCAAAAAAAATCAGAGTTTTAATATTAAGTATATCAAGATTTGAAAATAGTACCATCATAGTAGAAAATCGTTCTACATTTGATTTACCACAGAATTTAGATTTAATAAAAATTGATGAATCAATAAATATAGAAAATGAGAATACATCAAAATATAATAAATTAAATAAAAAATGGGCTAAAAATAAAACATATTCAACATCAGATAAAATAAAAGCATTAAAAGATTATATTTTTATTTCAGATTCTAAAAATACACAAGAAAATTATACTTATTTTGGTAGAACTAAACATAAAGTTATAGTTGATGCAATTTCATTTTATTTTAAAAAATATTTTAGAGCTAATTATTTAAATAATAATTCAGAAAAAATAATAGATGTAAACAATTCATTTATTTATTTTCCTTTAGGTATTGATGATGACATATCATTACTTCATGATGCACCAATGTTTACGGATCAAATAGAAATAATTAAACACATAGCAAAATCTATTCCAATTGATTTTAAAATATATGTAAAAGATCACATCCATGGAGGTTTAAGAGCATGGAGAGATATCAAACAATATAAAGAAATCAAAGATTTACCAAATGTTGTCTTAATACATCCATCATATTCATCAAAAGAATTAATAAAAAATTGTAAATTAATGATTTCTGTTAATGGTGGTGGATCAACAATAGAAGCAGCATCTGAAAATAAACCTGCAATAATTTTTGCAGATATGCCAATTGGAGTATTACCATCAATCTATAAAGTTAAAACATTAAAAAAATTGCCGGAATTAATAAAAACAGCATTAAAAACTACAATTAATCCAGAAAATTTTAAAAAATATAATCAATTAATTATAAAAAATAAAATAAATTTCAATTGGGATGAATTAGAAATTCTTAGAAATGAACAATTTTATTCAGGAAATATTCTCTCGGATGTAGAATATCCAGAAAATAAAGTTATAGAATTTTTTAAGAAAAATGAAAAAATGTTTAAAATATTAACAGACGGTTATGTTAAAAAAATGAATGAGTTTGAATCAAGTACTAAATAATTACTCATATAGAATACTTATGATAAATATAAGTAGAATAATATTTTCAGGTGAGTAAATTGTTGGAATTAAAATTTAAAACTAAAAAAATAGAAATTTCATTTTTAATATTACTCTCATCAGCTTTAATAATTAGATTTTTTTATTTTCCTTACAATTTACCATTAACTGAAGATTCATTTTCTAATTTTACATATGCAACTGCAATTAATTTTTATGGAAATCTACCCATGGAATGGACTCCAGTTAATAATGGATGGCCAATATTTCTTTCATTTTGGTTTTCTATAATTAATTTAGAAAATACATTCCAATATATGCAATTACAAAAAATAATTTCAGTAATACTATCATCTTTAATTACAATTCCTGTTTATTTTTTATGTAAAAAATATTTTAATAAAAAAATTGCATTAGTAGGTGTATCATTAATTGCATTTGATCCAAGATTAATTTTAAATTCAATTTTAGGAATTACAGAACCAATCTTTATTTTATTAACAACATCATCGTTAGTACTATTTTTAAAATATGACAGAAAAATGATAATGGTATCTTTTATTTTAGTAGCATTTGCTACAATAATTCGTTCAGAAGGAATTTTTCTTTTAGCTGTACTAGTAATATTATTTTTTATAAAATATAAAATTTCAAAAGAAATTTTAACAATATTAATTCCATGTTTGATAATTTTTATTCTAATATTAACTCCAATATCTGATTATAAAATGGAAGTTATAGGAACAGATGGGATTTTTCAAAGAGTCTCATTAGGAACAGAACAAGTATTATCATCAGCTACAAATGAAAATGTCAATGGTAATTCAACAATAATTGATGGAACAATATTATTCATTAAATATTTAGGATGGATTTTAATTCCAAATTTTTTAATATTTTTACCATTTGGAGCAATATTATTTTTGAAACATAGAAAAAAAGAGAATAATTTCATCATTATTTTTCTCATAATTTGTAGCATTCCAATTTTGTATGCATACATACGTCAGGCACAAGATACAAGATATTTGTATACTTTATTTCCAATTTTTTCATTAATTTCATTATATGCAGTTAAAACATATCTTACAAAATTTACAAAAAAAGACATAATATTATTTTTGATAATAATTGGAATTATAATAAGTTCAATTTCTTTTTATGAATATAAAAAAATAGATTATGAACAAGAAAAAGAATATTATGAAATTGCAAAAAAGATTCCCATTACAATTGGAGGAGTAAATGATCATCCTACAATATCAAAATATATTTCATCTTCAGAACTTACAGAAAAATGGCCATTTGTCTATTATGATGAAACTCGTCAAATTAAAATAATTAATACAAATCCTTATAGTAATTTAACGGGAAAAGTGAAATACACAGATTTATCTAGTTTCATTACTAGTAACAAAAATGAATTAACTCATTTAATTGTAAATAATAATTCAAATCTTTCAGAATATTTACAAGAAGTGTACTGGAATGAAGAAAAATTTCAATATTTAGATAAACAATTTGATTCAAATGAAATCAATAGTAATTATCACATTAAATTATTCAAAATAAATTATGAAAAATTTAATCTAATTGAAAAGTAAAAAATATTCATTATTTTAAAAAATTAAACTTCAATCATTTTTTTAGTACTTGGAGGATGACCGATATGTACACCGTTTATTTTTTCGCCATATTTTGGAGACCTATACAAATTTTCAATATTATTAATTTTAAAATTTTCAACAAGATCACTTTTACAAAAAAAAGCATTTACGCCATTATTGTCACAACCTAATAGAGTATAATTTTTTTCTAATCCTAAATTTTTTAATGCCAATAAACTAGCTCCAAAATAATTGGTACCATCCCATTGAGCATCAGCATCATAAGGTACTACTTTGCTTTCATTAGGAGGAATAGATGAATTGAATTCTATCACTAATACACGTGGATGAAATTTTGTGATTGCCTTCCACACCCAAAAATCATTGTAATCAATATCTATGGATAATAAATCAAAATTTTCAGGGACTTGATATTTTTGAAATAAATTTTGAATATTTTCAGCAGTAATTCTTTCATTTTTAATATCTAGCTTTAAATGCATTGAGCGTTCTTTACGTTTAATTATTTTCTTTGAAAATTTAGTATATTTTTTAATATTTTCACTAAATCCCTTATTTCTATTAGACCAAGCTTTTTTCAAAACTGCTTTCCATTGAATCTCTTGATCTGCACCATAATCCATCATTAATCCAGTCCAACCTTTTTTTTCTAAAAGGTAAACAGTATTACATTCAAATCCATTTCCTACTCCAAACTCAACGGAGAATTTGTTAGTAGTTCCAATTTTAGAAAAAATAAAGTCTAAAATCCCATCTTCTCCATTTTGAGAATAAATCTTTTTTTCATGTAAATTAATATCAAATGTATCTAAATTCATGTTATTATTATAATTCATTATTTTCAGTATATTTTAGTATATCATAGAAATTAAACATCACATTAATTCATTATAAAGTTTGATTACTTTTTTAATTTCTATATTTGCATTGTAATTTTTTAAAATTTCATTTTTTAATTTTTTACCTAAATCATCTCTGACATTTTCATCTTTTAAGTAATCTATTTGCTTTACTAAGTCATTATTTGTTTTTCCAAGACATACATAGTCATTTTGAAAATCAAGATTTCCTATAGGAGTTGTAACTATTGGCATTTGGCAAGCTGCTGCTTCAATAAATTTTGTTTTTGAACCCAAATAACAAGCATATTCAGGATAGGGAGCCAATAAAACACTGCATGTTCTTAATGTATCAATGTAATTATCTACTTGACCAGTAAATGTTGTATTTTTAAATTGTAAACCATCAGAAAAAGTTTTGTTAGTTGGACCAATAAATACAAATTCAATTTCTGGAAATTTTTTAACTAAAAATTGAATCATACCAAATCCATAATAATTTAATTTTCCAGGCAAAAATGGACCTACTAAAGCAATTTTTAATTTCTTACATTGTGTAGGAATATAATTTTCTGGGAAAACAGCATTTCGTACTAAAGTTGAACTTTGAATATTTTTCACTTTATCAAGAATATTTTCTCCAGCACAAATAATATGTTTAGAATTTTTAAAAATTTTAGTCTCTAATTTTTTGTAATGATACGATTTTGCTAAAAAAGCCCATTTACGCCAAGAGTAATATGAATAACCTCGTACCATATGTGAAGAAAATACAAATTCAAGGCCATGTGCATCAACAATATATCGATGATTTTTTAATAATCTACCACTAAGTTGTTGAGCATGAATTAAATTATTTGATAATTTGGAAACATTTGTTTCATTAAATTCATCAATTAATTCAATATTTACAAAACCATTTTTTTTGAGTGCATTTAGTTCCCACTCAGCTCTATTCCCACTAGCATCAAAACCATCAATTTTACGTTCAGTAATCATAGAAACTTTGTTCATTTTTCTACATTATCAGAATAATGATTAAAACCTTGTTAGAGATTGTTATAAAAAATCCTAAAGAAATTATTAATTATATCATAAATTAATTCATTATTTTTAAACTGATTCAAGTAGAAATTGATTTCAATCTTTATTTATATGCATAATTTATTGAAGAATTGATGAAAGAAGGTTGGATAAGACGTAGATGGTGGGAATTTAGACAAGGTCACAGTATTTATTTAATTTTTCTTTTAACTTTTGTTAATTTTATTTTAATATCATATAGATTATTAATTGAAAAAATTAGTATTTTTAAAGAATTAATTCCAGAATTATGGGTTTTTGCATTACTTTTTATTTCAATATATATTCCAGCGGCAATATTAATTGGATTATGGCATAGGCGTACTCAATTAAGAGTAGAGACTACATTAGTGAATCAACAGAATCCACTTTTAGCTAAAATGATCAGAACTTTGTTAGATGTACAAACTGGAGATGCATCACAAGAAGAAATTAAAGAATTTAGAAAAATGTTAAAAGAAATTGAAAAAAATATTGATCGTTAAAATGATTTATAAAAAAAATTTAATAAGAAAGTTTTGGTTAGATGGCAGAACAGGTACTACTAATTATTTTATGTTGTTACTTGCAATGACAAATTTTATTTTAATTACATATAATTTTCTAATTGAGGATAATATAATTTTCAACAATATACTGTCAGATATGTGGATCTATACTATTATTTTTGTAATTTTATATTTTCCTGTCTCTATTTTAATTGGTAGATGGCATACTAATACTCAATTAAGTGTGGATGTAACAATGAAAATGTATAGAGATCCAATCATTGCTAAAATGATCAGAACTTTGTTAGATGTACAAACTGGAGATGCATCACAAGAAGAAATTAAAGAATTTAGAAAAGAAATGGAAAAAATTGAAAAGAGAAATATTGATTAATATTGATTTTATTTAAATACTCATAAATAATAATATTGAGAACAAAATAAGTTGAATTTAATAGAGATTAGTTAAATTAGAAGAAAAAAATTTCATAAATAATGAAAGGAGTTATTTTGCATGGTGGTCATGGTACACGATTACGTCCACTTACCCATACAGGTCCAAAACAATTATTGCCAATAGCCAATAAACCAATGTCACTATATTGTGTTAAAACATTAATTCAAGCAGGAGTAAATGAAATTGCATTTATAATTGGTGGAACAGGTGCTGAAAAAGTAAAAGAGTTTTATGGTAATGGGGAAAAATTTAATGTAAAATTTTCATATATCGAACAAGAGTTTCCTAAAGGAATTGCTCATGCGATTTCATTGTGTCAAAATTTTATAAATGGTGAAAAATTCATAGTTTTTCTTGGAGATAACATTATCAATAAAGATATTAGTGAATATATTTTAAATTTTCAAAAATCAAATGTTGAAGCATCATTATTATTATGTGAAGTTGATAATCCATCACAGTTTGGAATTGCAGAAATAAAAAATAATAAAATTGTAAATATTATAGAAAAACCAAAAAAACCTATTACAAATTTTGCAGTAACAGGAATTTATTGTTTAACACCACATATTTTTGAAATAATAAAAAAATTAAAACCATCTTGGAGAAATGAATTAGAAATAGCTGATGCATTACAAATGCTAATTGAAGAAAAAAATGAATTGACATATGAAATGATAACTGATTTTTGGAAAGATACAGGAACTCCAAAAGACATAATTCAAGCAAATAAAAAAATTCTTGAAAATATGAAAGAATTTCAAAATGGAAAAAATGAAGAAGGGGTAATTATTTCAGGTAAAGTAATGATAGAAAAAGGAACCATAATAAAAAAAGGAGTAAAAATTACAGGTCCAGTAATTATTGGAAAAAATTGTATTATTGAAAATAATTGTGAAATAAAAAGTAATAGTAGTATTGGAGACAATTGTCAAATTAGTGGATGTGTGATTTCAGATTCAATAATAATGTCCGATTGTAAATTTGAAGGAAATTTTAAGATAAAAAACAGCATAATTGGATCAAACTCAAAAATTTCAGAGAATAAAAATAGTACTAATAATCAATTTCTTCTAGGTGAAGGTTCCCAAATTTCCATATAAACAGTATAGATAAATCATTAAAGACTAATTTTTAACAAGGAATTAGAAAAAATGAATTTACTTGGAATAGATTTTGAGGACTGGTATCATCCACAATTGATAGAACCATTTGTGCCTCAAAATAAAAAAAATCCAACAATGTTCAAAGGTTTAGATAAAATTTTAGAATTATTAAGGAAAAATGATACTAAAGCAACATTTTTTGTTGTAGGTGAATTATTAAAAATGAATCCAGAGATTATTGATAAAATTACATCTGGACAACATGAAATAGGATTTCATACAATGAAACATACAAGAATAGACACACCAGATTATAAATCGATTTTTTCAGAGGAGTTAAAAGAATTTAATAAAATTGTATCAGGAAAATCAGTTGGATTTAGAGCACCAACATTTTCACTAAATGAAAAAAGTTCATGGATGATAGATGAATTAGTAAATAATAATTACAAATATGACAGTAGTATAATTCCTGTAAAAACAAATATGTATGGAATTCCCAATGGTCAAAAATCACCTTATAGAATTACTAGTTCAAGTTTAGGCAAAAATGATCATAATGGAACATTAACAGAATTTCCATTATTGGTAACAAAGATTTTTGGAAAAACTATTCCTGCAGCAGGTGGATTTTATTTAAGATCTCTTCCATTAAAAATAATAAAAAATGCAATAAAATCATACGAAAAAGAAAAAATACCATCTAGTTTTTACATTCATTCTTGGGAATTAACACCTGAATATATTCCTAAAATCAATTTACCTATTAAGAATAAATTAATTACATTTTATAAAATACAAAAAACATTTTCAAAAATGAATCAATTATTAAAAGAATTTAAATTTACTAACTTTGATTCATATCTTAAAACAATTTAATTAATAATTATTTTAATCTAAATGGATTAGATCTAAATTGTAAAAATAATGCAGATCTTTTTGAACCAATAGAAGAATCTCCACGTCTATGAAATGCACAAGTATTAACTATAACAAGAGAATTTGCAGGTACAATTGCTTTAAAATTCTCTAATTTTAAAAAAGAAAAATCTTTTTCTGTAACTCTAAACGAGCCTAATTCAGACTTTTTTTGCTTTTTATTAAACGAATAACTTTTTTTATATTCAAACCAAAGTCGTTTTATAGAAAATCGATGTGAGCCAATTGCCATATTTAACGGACCGTCTTTATCTTTAACATCAGAAAGAAAATAAAAGACTTTATGATTATGATAAAAAATATCAGTATGTAGTGCTTTTTGTGAATCAATTGTTTTGCTATTAACATGGCTAACTTGATCAAACCACACAGCATCAAAACTAACTTTACGTGCTTCACCTGCACTAACTAAATCTAAAATTTTCTTATTTAAAACAAAATCTTTTGTATCAGGTAATTTTGGGTATTGTTTACTCCCAAATTTACGTCTAATCCAAAGTGAATCTCCATCGGGAATTTCAATATCAGTTCCATCATAATTTTTACAATTTTTAAATTCATTTTTTATAGATTCAAATTTAGAATCTGGGAAAAAATTTTTAATGATAATTATACCATTTTTCCGAAGAATTTTTTGTTCTTCAGTTAAATTTGAAAAAAATAAAAATGAACGAATACTAAAAAAACAGTGAGCAATTAAAATACGAAATACATGTAACCCTAAAATATTTAAAAAAGAATTATCAATAAATTTTATATCTGAAAAAATAGTTGAGCCTAACTTAAATATACTATTCATTTCTTCTTCCGCATATTTTCTAAATCTAATTTTCTAACACGATAAATTTCATAAATTAATGTAAACGTCATTAGTAAAACAACGATTATGGAAATAAGATAATCATCATATATGAAAGATAAAATTATCAGAGCATAGCCAAAAATAAATGTAAAATGATCAAGTTTGTAAATATCTCTACCACCTTTACTTATTTCAAATATTTCATATACTAATGTAAAAGAAAATAAAAGAAAACTTGCAATTTTTAATTCAAAAATATTAGTTGGAATTACGGGTAAAAATAGAAGATATCCAGCTAAAAATGAGATATGATCTGGTTTTCTAAAAAATCGTATGGCTCTAGGTAATTTCATTTTACATACACTCCTAAATATACTCAAAAACTTTTTTAGAATAGATCATAGACTTGCCAGGCATTCCCATTAAAGAGAAAGGGGTTAGGTAACCAACATCTTTTTGATTAAATTCGTTAATTCCTTTAATTTGACCATATTCAGGATTTCCATTAAATGCCCAATAATCATCAAAATAAAATAAAACACCACTATTACAAATCGGCGTTACCCAGTCTAACACAGTTTTTGTAGAACTGTAATAATCAACATCAATGTCTACGATTGAAGGTGGATATTGCTTTAATTCCTCCCTTAGTTCAGGAGTAAGAGAATCTGAAAAATTCCCTTTGATAAATCTAATATTTAGTTCATCAAGTTTAATTCCTGCTTCAGTAAGAATTTTTTTTAATTCTTCAATACTAAATGCAATTTCACCCTCTGACCATCCGGCTTGTTTATCTTCAACCAAGTCTGTGTATGGCATACCCTCAAAAGTATCAAAAAGAAAGATTCGATAATTAGAGATTGGATAGTTTTTTTGTTTACAAAAAACTTTCAATGCTAATAGAAATTTTATTAAATTTTTTCCTCCACCTGTACCAAATTCATAAAATGTACCAAAAGGAGCTAAAGGTATCTTTGATAAGTCATGCTGTCTATTTAATGAAGAATGAAACCAACCATCAAGAGATTGAGTATTATGATGATATATTAAATAATAATTATCACCCATTAATTTTTTTAGTATTTTTATTAACATACTTCCCATAAAAAATCTTTAATAAACTAGAATAAAAATTATGACAGTATGTTTTCTAAGAAAATATTAAGTATTAAAGTAAATTTAAAACAAGCATAATGAGAATCCACGAGTATATATGAAGAAAATAATTTCAAATGAGAATCCAATTAGAGAAACAGTCATTGTATGGTTAGATTTTGATGCATATTCCTATTTTCATTTAGGTTTAATTTCTAAATTATCTAATTTAGAAAAATTTGATTTTATTGGAATTATTACAAGAAAACAAGACATGAAATTTTTTGAAAACCAAAAGTTTGTTAAATTCAAAAAATTATTTTACTATCCAGATTGCTATATTAAAAAATCAGGTTTCAATATAGATAATTTAAAAAAAATTGAAGAAGAATTTGGACTAAATATATGGTTAAATATTTTTTCAGACAGAAGTTTTTACAAATTTTGGACTGATTTTCATAAATTTACATATGAAGAAATTTTAATAATTATAGAAAGTTCACTTTTATTTTTTAGAGATATTTTAGAAAAAGAAAAACCAAAAATGATTTTAATGCAAACACCTGGAGAAAATGTTTCAAATGTGCTTCTTTATGAGCTTGCTAAAAAAATGAATATTCAAACTTTTATGCCGATGGACGTACATTACAAAAATCATATTCATATTTCTAGTAACAATAAAAACACTGAAATTTCAAATAAATTAAAAATAATTGAAAATGATTTTGAGAAATCATTACCATCATATGATAAAGAATTTATAAAAAAACAAAATTATGGTGATGTTTTAAAAACAATTTCTAGTTTTGATCCAAGTATGAAATCATCTTCACAAAAAATTAAACATTATATCAGAAGAATGTCAAACAAACTAGAACCAATTTATCTTAACACAGGAAAAACAAAATTACGTCTTATACAAAATAGAGTGCATAATAATTTTGAAGTAAAAAAACGTGAGAGGTTTTTAGATAAATATGCAGAAAAAACATTAGAAAATGAGAAATTTATTTATTTTCCACTTCAAAGTGAACCAGAAGCTTCAATTCTAATGAACACACCATTTTATAGTAATCAAATTAACTTGATTGAAGTAATAGCAAAATCTATTCCAATAAATTATTCTTTATATGTAAAAGAACATCCACTTCAAAAAATTAAATTATGGAGATCAATTGATGATTATAAAAAAATTAAAAACATACCTAATGTAAGATTTTTACATCCTAATGTCAATGCACAAGAGGTACTAGAAAAAAGTCAAGGAGTAATATCAATATCAGGTGCAACTGGATTTGAAGCATTGTTTCATCATAAACCAGTAATTCTATTTGGTGACGAATATTATGACAAATTATCCATGGTTACAAAAATTGAATCAATCATAGATTTACCACTAAAAATTAAAAATGCATTAACTAATTTTAAATTTAACGATAGAGAATTATCTATGTTTGTTAAAATTTTAAAAGAATTTGCTCTACCTGTTCCATATTATTCAATTATTAAAGATGGAGTTTCAATATCATCAATTCAAAGGAATGAAAATAATTTTAATTTAACAGAATCAGCATTTAAAAAATTTATTGAGAAATGGGAAAAAGAGTTTACAATACTTGCAAAAACAATTTTACAGCGTTCTACTGAAACAAATTAGAAGAAAAAATATGTTCAAAATTTATTAGAGATTAAAAAAATACTAAGATATGAAGAAGAAAATGACTCAGAAATTATTTGATCTTTCTAATAAAACAATAATTTTAACTGGAAGTGCAGGTCGTTTAGGTTCAAATTTTGCAGAAATATTAGCAGATGCAGGTGCAAATTTGGTTCTTATAGATATAAATGAAAAAGAAAACAAAAAATTAGAAAAAAGAATTACTAAAAAATTTAAAATAAAATGCATATCATCAAATGCAAATATTACAATAAAAAAAGAATTACTAGAACTTGCTAAGATAATTATTGAAAAATTTGGAAAAATAGATGGATTAGTAAATAATGCATTTTATAATCCTAGAACAAATGTAGAACAATCTGCAAGAAAATTTGAAGATTATTCGTTAGATTTATGGAATGATGTAGTCTCAGTCAATTTAACAGGAGTTTTCTTGTGTTCACAAACATTTGGAAAAATTATGGCAAAACAAAAAGAAGGAGGATCAATTGTAAATATTTCATCAATTTATGGAATTAACGGAGCAGATCAGCGTATTTATGGAGATAGTAAATTAAATTCACCACCATCATATGCAGCAACTAAAGGGGCAGTTGTTAATTTTACAAAATATTTAGCTGCATTTTGGAATAGAAAAAATATTCGTGTTAATACAATGACATTAGGAGGAGTAGAAGATAAATCATATATGAATAAAAAATTTATAAAAAATTATTCAGAAAAAACTATGATTGGTAGAATGGCGAAAAATGATGAATATAATGGAGCATTATTATTTTTATTATCTAATGCATCGTCCTATATGACTGGTGGAAATTTAATTTTAGATGGAGGATGGAGTAGTTGGTAATTATAATGGAATTAAATTATTTTTAAAAATTAATTCAGCGAATTTAAATTCAATTTCAGTATCAATCATTAAACCACATTCAGGTGGAATTTGTAATGGTAACGATTTTGATAAGATTGGAGTTTTATATTTTAAAAATGCATTAACGTCAAAAACAAATAAACCATTTAATTGATATACAGTTGGAGATTGTTGTCTACTTTTTGGTCTATTTTTTAATTTTTTACAAAGTTCTAAAAAACCAGAAGAATTTTTTTCCATTATATTGAAATAAGGATTGAAATGTTGTTCATAAACTCCGTAAACTGCATGAGGTTTTTTCTTTTTGAATAAATTAATTGCTTTTTTCATATCTGAATTTCGAATAAATGGTACAGTGCAATCACGATTTACAAATATGTCAA
>ERZ1046876.1813-NODE-1813-length-13604-cov-5.949664_pt1 | contig 13604 bp, 23 predicted proteins | sample MGYA00383094_ERZ1046876 | MGnify/ENA primary metagenome ERZ1046876 (study PRJEB29581, sample SAMEA5548364) | metagenome | biome: marine; feature: coastal; material: water | depth 50 m | study: Short-term variability in the microbial, nano- and picoplankton...
CTTTCTGCAACAGCCAAGTAGGGCCATTGAGGCTCTTCATTAATGATGTCAAAGTATGCGCGGTTAAGTGAATCTTTGACATGTTGCTGTACGCCGACAGCGGTTGCAAAGGTAGCGGTTGTCAACGTAACTTCATTAAGCTCTCGTAACAATTCGTTAGTTAAATCAAGATAAGTTGATGACATATATTATTGCGCCTTTGTTTCTGTTTTAGTATTGGGCTTATTAAAAATTGCATCCCAGTTATCGTCAAATTTCTTTTTGTTCTCAGGCTTATACCAACTTCCGGTATCTCCTAGTATCTTTCCTCTTTTCTTGCCTTTAATCATAACAGGCTTTTCGTTACTTCCTACTATTGGCATATTGTCCTCTCAAAGATCAGAGGGGCTTTTACACCCCTCGTCTCTAATTGCTTACTTAGTCGATACCGTAGAAAGCAGATACTAATGCTTCTGGGCGTAAAACTTTAGCGCCATATACATGCAAACCACGGCAGATGTCACCAAAGCTATCTGGGTCACGTAGGACTTCAGTGCTTGTGATGGTCTGTGCAGTTGCAGTGGAGCTAATGTGTCCACATACTAGCTGTCCTGCGGCATTGCTTGTATCGGCAATGTTGTTAGACTTGTACATGTCAAATCCACGTAGCTTGCCAGAAGATACCAATCCATTGCGGATAGAACCTTGTCCGGCGTTGAAGTCAACAGACATCAACTTAGAGCTTGCTTGAGAAAGTTGCTCATAGAAACTAGGTGGAGCTAAGAACCAACGACCTTCTTCTGGGATGTTCTGCTCGTCAAGAAGACGCGCCATGTGAGCCATCAAGTCAAGAGGGTCATGTTCGCTAGAGCCTTGACCAATGTCCAAGTTACCAGTGCCGTCAAAAGTTCCTGCGGCTAGGTCAGTAGCGTTGTCGCTACCAAGGATGTGGTTAGGGCTTGAAGCTGAAACGCCTGCAATAATCTTAGCAATTACACCTGCATCAAATGCGTCACGCAATGCGTAAGCGGCAGATGAAGATGCAACTTCTTTAAAGTTTACGTGAGACATAGCTGTTTCAATATCATCAACTTTGAATTTAAATGCGTTAGCCACATCTACAATCAAAGAAGTTTCAACGTCAGTCAACTTAGTCTGAGTTACGTCAGCGCCACGCTCATACTGATAAACAGTGATCTCTGGCTCTTTGATGATCTTTACAGAATCACCGAAACCTGAGATTTCGCCTGCATAGTCAGTGTTGGTAATTGCTTCAGCTACCGATGCTTTTCGGAAGAAGTTAAGAACCTTCTTAGAAAAGATTGAGGGCATAAAAAACTGATTAGTTTGACCTGTGCCATCACTAGCGAAGTTACCGTTGGTAGTAGTACTTTGTTCAAATGTTGCGTCACTTACGTTATAAGCCATGTTATGTTACTCCTAAAAAAGACAATTTAATTTAATCTACTATTCTGCCTTCCATTATGGCTTGATCAATCTCACTTTCATATTTGTCGAATTGAGCCATAGACAGTTTAGCAATTTCCCGTTGTGACCAAATCTTTGGTTCTTTAGCATCTATTTGTGTTGTCCGTGTGGACACCATGTCTGCCGCTGAAGATTTGGGGGCTTGTGATTTCTTTGTCTTTTGCTCTTTTACAATCTTGATACCATTTTCCATTTTATAAAGATCAATAGCTTTAACTGCTAATGAAACATTATCTGGGTTTTCATAAATCCAACCTTGAATTGCTTCAGGTTGTTCTTTAGCCCAATCATGAAACTTTTCGTCTCCGCGTATATCCTCAAAATCAGGATGGCGCGAACGTAGTGTAGCTTCAGCTTCTTTACGTTGGATGGCGGCTTCTCGTTCTTCGATAACAGACATCTTAGTTTTTAAAGCTTCTAGTTGTTGTTCACTTTGTAAGTGTGCAACAGTTTCTACAGTTTCATATAGATCAGGATATTGCTCTCTAAAGTTTTCAAGGTCTTCAGTTGACTTAGGCGGGGCATACGCAGGTTGCGTCTCTTGTGCCATCGCGGTAAGTTCTAATTCCTTTTGCTTAAAAGAAGCTATCTTCTGATCATAGTGTTTCTTTAGGTCATCGTATCGCTTTTTATAATTTGTTCTTCCTTTGGTTTCTTTCTCTTCTGGTTCAGGGGCCGCTTCTTCGCGGGTAGCCTGTGAGGGTTCTTCAAAGAAAAGCGTATCTGCTTTACCTCTACTTGGTTCATCTGGCGTGTGCCAAGACTTCTTAGAGTTATACGGATTCGCAGTTGGTTCTTCAAGTTGTTCAGTTGCATTGGACATAATAATCACACTCCTTTTGGGGCTTGTCAGTCTTTCAAGGTGGCTGTGCTGTTCGCGTTTACAGTACAGGGTCTTGATACTTCAAGGTGGCCTCTAGGTTTTAAAAATGATAAGGGGTCTATAAATAGAGTAGCCTTATCGCTATCTTACACTTGGCATACGATTAGCGTCAATCATTTGTTTTTTGATTTCTTCTTCTTCGTCTGAATACATGCCCATTCGACTTTCATCGACTGAATCATCTACTATGCCGCCAAATGCTTTCTTCATTAAACCACCGTCATAGGCTTTCTCAGCATCGTCCATCATAGTTTGTAGCTGATCTGCACCTAATTGATCGGTGGCCTTCTTAGTGAAAACAAATTCACCGTCCGATAACCTTGCGGGAATCGAATCTGATACTCCTGTGCCAAGACCTTCTACTTCGCCTTCGCCGGAAAATTCTCCTGCAACATCCATAACCTTATCAAAGATGCCGCTTAGACGTTCGTCATTTTCTAGAACGCCCATTAAGTATTCTTGTTCTTCTACGTCTAGAGACTGCTCTAGTACATAGTCTGTGTAATCTTCTTCCATTTCATCATCTGGAAGCTGTGAAGCCTCTGCCGCTTCTTTCTCATCTTCTGGGATGTTATCGTAAGTGTCTACAGGCATATCGTCTTCTAAGCCCATTTCAGGAGCTACAAGCATTGAGCCTTCAGCGTATTTAACTTTCATCGGGTCATTTAACATACCACCTTTATTTAGCGGGACAGCTTTACGCATACTATCGTCCATATCTTTTTCAGCTTGTGACCTTGTTAACTCTGCTTCAACTTCTGGAGAAACATCACCTGACTCTAAAGCCATGTTGTTTGCATCATTACGTGCTTGAGCTTCTGCTTCTAATTTAGCTCTTCGGGCTAGTTCTTCTTGTTGCATTCTGTAGCGTCTGTCATCTATGGTTTCTTTCATTTTCTTAATCCTCAATTCTTTGTTTAGCTTCGCGCACTTGATCTTTTAGTTGTAGCAAATTAGCCAGAGAACTCACTTTCCCCTGCTTGCGGTACAGTTCCAGTTCCGATGTTGCCACCGCCAGTCCCTGTAGCTCCAAGTTCTTGAGGTTGTTGAGATGCTCCTTGAGCGCCTCCCACAGCTCCCTGTTGCTCGTCAGGGGCGACAGCTTCGCCGCCATTTGCTTGTCCAACATTTTGCGCTCCTATTATTTGTGCCATGATTGCCGCTTCTTCGGGATCGTTAAGAATCTCATCTGGGTCTAAATCAAGGCTGTACGCTAACTCACTAACAATCTTAGAAATCTTAACAAACGGTGCAATAGCAGGATTCTGTGCAGTCTGAAGGAACATAGTCAATCGCTGACTACGTACTTCTTTTTGCATAAGGCTATTAGTTCCCATTGCATTTATTTCTAGATCGCCTTCAATAGCTAAATCGCCTTCAAAGAATTGCATGTTCCATTGGTAATATGACTTTCCTAGTGGTCTAAGCAAGAAGTCATCTATGTTCTTTACTACTGTTTTAATGTTTAAGGATGCCGCGCCTAATAGCATAGACATACCTGATGCAGTACGAGTCATGCTCTGTACGCCTGTTTGACCATGCGAGTAACTAGGAATACCTGTCTGCTCATCTGCAAGCTGACGGAACTTGTCAAACATCATCATGTTTTCTTGAGAAGTGTTAGGGAACTTGAGGCCGTGTATCGCTTGACCCTGCATTCCTGCTTGTCGTCTAAACACTTTTCCGGGATATATTTCCATTGATTGTCCGCCAACCAAGGCTGACTCATCTACGTCAAAGACTAATGAGCCTGACAACGCTAGGTTGTCGATTGCCATACGTGCATGGCCGTTCATTATTTGCTGAGAGTCGTCCATATTTTCAGCAACGCCGATACCAAAGAAAGAATAAGGATTACGCTCGTAAGGAAAGGCATTGTAGGGGAGTCGATACGGAGTGAATGGATTAACAACCCCACGTAAAAGCTTACCATTGCTAATCCAAGCATTAACTTGTACTTCATCTAAATCATCTACCTCGTCTGGAAGTTCCATTCCGGCTTCACGGGCATATTGTGCATCCATAACACCCCAATACTCTAAAACCTCAAAAAGCCCATCTCCGTATTCTTCTGTTTGTTGGTCGTCTTTTAGCTCTACTTCATAGTCTTTTTCGACATAGTTAGAACCCATCTGCAAACATTCGCGGATTTGATCTTTATTAAAGTGAGGAAGTTTTGCTAGTCCTCGTAACTGAGAACGATTCATTTTGTGGCGGTGGAACGTATACTCGCAGTCATCCATTGTTGTAGCATTAGGGTCAGGAAAGAAATCCCAGATGCTTACAAACTCAATACGCGGGACACGAACAAACAAAGGGTTGTAACTTCTTTCGCCTGTCTCTTCGTCTTTTTCCCAACGGCTCAAAGTTTTATTGTAATTGAATGGGCCTTTGACTACGCCAGTTCCAAACAACGCAGACTCAAAAAGAGCGTTGCGTAGCTCTGAGGAGCCATTAGACTCTTCGATTTGATCGTGTATTAATTTCTGCATCAGTCTTGCGGCATCTTTAGCAGGAGAAACCTGTAAAGCTTGTGGATCAGGATTCGGGCCATCTTTAAATGTAAGGTCTGAGTTTTTTATAGCATCTTCTAAAACTGATTCGCCTGCTGAGAAAGTAGCTCCTGCTTTTAAAACTTTACCATCGCCTGCATATCCAACATCAAAAGGATTTACTTTTTCTTCTTCTTTTTCTTGTGCGGGAGTGCTTTCGATGCTAGGGGCGTTGTCTAGATGCTTGTATGTTGAAACACCTTCGGGGATGTTAGTTTCTTTAACGCCTATTGGAAACTGTCCAGTGCCGAACATAACATCTACTAGCTGACCAAATGCCGCGATGACTTTAGTCTTAGTTACTTTAATAAAGACTCTAGACTTTTCTGATTCGCGGAAGCGTACATTTTTAGGGTACAAGCCTCTGAAGTTGTGATAGGCTTGAAGCCAACGAGACTCGTCATGCTCTCTGGCTCTTTCAGCTTGCTCAAAACGATCTTCAACTAAACCTACAAATTTAAGGCGAACATCCTCTTCTAGAGTTAGGTCAAGACCACTCTCGCCTTCTACTGGCGCAAAATAAATCTCACCTGCGTTTCCGAATAACTCGTTCTCTTCACTCATATTTCTTTAGTATCCAAAGGTTGAGTCCACTGGAGCATAACTGCTTTCTCTGTGGAATTGTCTCATTTGACTTAACGTATCGTTTATACGCGGTCTAGACATAATCAAATAACGTAGTGCATCGTATGCGTGATCTGGTGCATGTGTATCTACATCTTCTGGGTTGCGTTTATCCAGAGGAATACTTTGTAGTTCGCGTATCAGGTTAGGGCATGTATTAAATAATTGTATTCTGGGCCTACCGCTTTGCATGACTTTTAAGTATTCGTGGATTTGTATTTTTCCTTGTATCCTATTCTTATCTGCTCTTCTAAGCTTGTGTCCTGCTCTTACAAGCGTTTCTCCGATTGTTGGGCCTGTAGTACCAGTTCGGCTCCAACACGCTGTATCAAGCACTCCTTGGACGCTGAAGGGGTCTGCTAGTTCCATCTCAGTTATTATATCTGCAAGCTCTGTTCCTAACAAGCCCTTTCGGTATAGTTCTCTATACACTATAAGGGTTCCATCGCTAGGATCAACAGCCGCCCAAATACAGGCGCTTTCAGATGCATAACCGTAGTCAATGCCTTTAACCCTTTCCCAATGTACTGGTATTTCAAAAGGCGTAATAACATGTAACTGCGGGACAAACTCTGTGAAGGCCGCACCTTCTGCAACATCCCAATTGCCTTCTAGGAGTTGCTGACGCTGTGTAGGCGGCAAAGCCTTTAGCATCTGTTCGTATCGTCCGTCTGTTGCTAGGAAAGGATTATCCTGTAGCCTAGCGGGTATAAACTTTCTTGTAAGTCCATCTTCACCCTTGAAAGACTCGTGAGCGGGTGCAGGGTCTATGTAACGCTTCTTAACCCATGTAGCTCCCGAACCGCCGGGATTCGCCGTACAACGCATGTAAGGCGTAATGGAACTGTCGGTCGTCCTTAACCGTGAAGCTAGGTAGTTCCAAGCAAACTCTGTGGGCAGATGCGTTATCTCATCAAAACCTATCCAACTATATGCTTGTCCCTGATACCTATATACGTCTGCATCACGTTCCAAGAATCCAAACTCAATCTTTGCTCCGCTTGGAAAGTTCCAAAGCTTCTCTACTTCCTTGTACTTACATCCCGGAAATGCTTTCGGGTACAACTCTCTACTCTTGTCTATAAGCTCTCGTAGTTCGGGCATCGAGCGTCTTATGATTAGACCCCTGTGAGCGGGTCTGTGGGCAAAACGTAATGGGTCTACAAGCATAGCGTAGGACTTACCACCCCCTGCGGCTCCACCGTACAGGACATCTGTCTCTCCTGCGGCGAGGAAGTCTTCCTGTGGGCCTTCGTTGGCCTTGAAGATAACATCCTCTTGAGCTTCAGTTGCTAAAGCTTTTGGAAGGTCTTTTAAGTCTTCCGAACTTATAATCTTACTGGCTTTATCGTTAGCTAGTTGGATTAAAGTTTTGTTGGTTTTACTTATTGTTTTTTTATAACCATCAACTTTAGCTTGGGCCGCCTTTAATTTCTTTTTCTTTTCGCGGACTTTCTTTTCTGCGTCCATCTTTGCTTTAGTTTTTGAGTGGTAAGTATAACCTCTTCCCTTAGACCCTTTTGCTCTACCTGCTTTTTTGCGCGGTGTCCCATCCACTTTAAGTACGAAATTGCCTTCTTCGTCTTTGAGATAGCCATCAGGATTAACATCCCAATCATTCTGCATGTCTGTCTGCTATCTTCTTTAAGCCCATGTGCGAGAGCTTACGGCCTGTAATGCTTTCGAGGTATAAACTTCCTTCGCGTAGACTTATTGTACGATCCTTAATCATAGGAAGTATCTTATTTAAAGCTTCTAGTTGGTCAGGGACGCTCTCTAACATTTCGTTATTAGACTCGTCTAGCTTATAACCAAAAGGAATAGTGCTACTAGACCTCCTCATAATTACCTTCTATTACTGTTTCATTCTTAGCGGGGAGTATAAATAAACCTCCGGCAGTATTAACAGTTACATCAAGCCTATCTGTCTTTCCTAGCCCCACTCTATCTAGGATGGTCTGTGCGGCCTGTATACGCATATTAGCTTGCGGGATAGGTTCTGCACTGTCCATGATGTGTACAAGCTTCATAGCGGCTTTAGGGGCGCTCTGAGCCAATATATTAGTAGCAAGATCAAGTATCTCAGTCTTTAGGCTCTTAACAACGCTATTAACGCTTGAAGGCGAATAGCCTGCCATTTCTCCGGCAAGCTTTGTATCACCGTTGCAGGTTACTAAGCTATCTAAGAATGATTGTTGTTTAGTTGTTAGTTCTTTATTGTTTGTCATGTATACTATTATACTGCGATCTGAGCATTTGTCAAGCTTTTTATTACTTTTTAGTATAAATAAATGTAAGAAAGTTCTTGACAAAACCCCAATATCGCAGTATAATAGATATTAAGCCCACGGGGGTTATATATACATATCTCAAATATATGCATACAGTGAATATAATCTCAAACACCCCTCCTTGTTATTTCCTTTGTAGTCTTTAAAGCCCCGCCCCTATCTGGTATACATGCTAAACCTTCCCAAAATGTATATGATTGTATATATATAGGGGGGTGGGGGTATGGCCACCTGCCCGCCTCTAAAGACTTTAAAAGTCTTGACAGCCTTGATAGCCTCTATCGCGCACACCTAAAAGACTTTAAAAGTCTTCAGAGTCTTTGGTTCTAGTTTACTAGACTAGGGAGCTTCAAAGACTTTAAAGATTCTTTAGAATCTCTAAAAAGACTTCCAAGGATTTCAAAGCCTTACCAGATTCTTTAATCTAAAGATTAATTCCTCCAGAGATTCCAGAGACTTCCAAATTAAACCTCCCGAAGGGAGAGTTGCAATGCTCCCCAGACCGTCTCAAAGCCCTTCTAAAGACTTTTAAAGTCTTCACGTATACCGTCAGTATCACTGACTTTAACGCGCTCCTGTGATCGTTATGCGCTTAGGTGATGCAGGCTTTCTTCGCGTGTTTTACTTTGTAAAAGCGCGCACCAGAAAGTTGTTGACGGCAGACCAACACTTCTGTAGCTTGGAAAACGTCAAAACGACGACAGCCAATCTCGGCTCAACACAACGAAAGGGTATACGTTATGAATAATTTTCTTATGATCGACAACAACCGCATTGCTTCAGCCAAACAAGTCTACGGAGTAGCTTGTCATTTTGCCAACATTCACGCCAAGTCTCCTTCGGAGAGATATGGTCTGACCAAGGTCTTCAACGCCATCGTGAATAAATTCTATGGCGATCAGGATGCCCATATGACCCACGGTGAAGTCACAGACTTCTTTAACCATCAGGTTGTTCCGGCTCAGTTCTTAGAACTTGTACGGAAGCCGAAGGCTGTTAAGAAAACCAAAGCCAAGGCGAAGCCTAAAGCACAGACAGTTCAGCAAGCTGAAATAGCCTTAGACGTTAACAAGCCGAAGGCTAAAGCGAAGAAATCTACTCCAGTGAATAGCGTAGCTAAGAAGATGGACGATAGAATTACTACGCTTGAGACTAAAGTCTCTGAGGTTGACACTAAGCTTGATGCAATCCTTGCAATCCTGAGCAAGTAAATAGAATTATCAACGGCCAAGGATGGCTTTAATAGAATTTATAAGGTGAATGTTATGAAACAACTACCAGAAAACTGGACAGAAAACACGGAAGCAAATGAAGATTCTATCTTTCTTACCCAAGAAGAGAGGGATAGTGCCTCAGTTGAGAAAATGAATTGGGAAATATTATTTCCTGATGTTAGTTTTAAAGATAAAATTTGTGTTGTTTATATTGATGGTACTGAAGAAATATATAAACATTTGTATGTGAATAGTTTTGTTTTAGAAGAAATTAATTGGGTAAACGTAACCGATTGTTTTGAGGTATAAAGCTATGGAATATTTAGCGTTAGTTGTTTGTATAATTGTAAACATAAGTCTATGGACTTTAATCTTTAAACTTGAAAGGACTAAATAAAATGAATATATCTAAAAAAGGCTATAAACTTGTACACCAATTGACTGAAAAAGATGTCTGGCAAAATGAACTAGTTCAAGATAGAGATGGACAGAACTATGTGATTAAAGGCGGAATGCCGCCACATAAACCTAGTAGCAGTGGCAGAATCTGGGTAGCTGATATAACTAACACACACAATAGAGAATATTTCCCTAGTGTTTGTGGTTTGAAATGGACTCAAGTATAGTAAATTTATAAAGCCTATTACGTTAGTAGTAGGCTTCAATAAATTAACTAGTACTAAGGAGAAAAATGATGGAAATTAAAGGCACAAATCTTTTCGTAACCCCAGAAGATATGGATGATCTGGTAGAAAGATTAAATAGTTTTAGTGGAAGTGAAAAATCTGTAGCGTGGTTATCAGCAATGATGGCTTGGAATCTAGCGTGTAAAATGGTTAATGAGGAACTTGAAAATGTTGAATCATAATGAAGTAATAGAGTTATTAAATAAAACTTTTCCTGAATTAAAAGCTGTAGATAGTGCAGAATTTTATGGTGATTCTGAATATACTGGTGGTATGTGGTTTAAAGGTTCAGAAGAGGGATTAGCCCCAAATGGTTTACCGTTATTTGATTATTGGAACGATGACCAAGATGTCCATAAAGAATTAGAAGATATGTTACACAAACACGGCTATTATGCTGAGCCATATGACAGTGGTACACTGATGGCAGGAATATTATAAATTAAAACCCCTAGCTTGCCCTCTTCGGAGGGCTTTTTTTGGAGATAAAACTATGTACATTCAACACGCAGTAGCAGTACAAAAATATGCACAGCAATCAGCAGATAATATGTGCGCTGTAACTTTAATGACAGTACTAAGCATCCGGCAACCGTGGTTAAATATAGGTGAGCAGATGAAAGATGTTAGAACTAATAAGCTACAAGCTAAAGCCCTTTGGGGTTTTAAGAAAGACACTTATATATATTTAGAATCTAACAAGCATAAAATGTATGCTCAAGTCATGGCTGTAATCAACAGCAACAAAACAGATGCCAGTAAAGCTATGAGCCTGATGAAAATCTTCTTACGAGTTGATGGTTTAGGGATGGCTAAAGCAGGATTTATGTGCCAGTTGACAGCAGGTTTAGTTGGGTGCATGGATAGTCATAACATTAAAATGTATAATTTAGATTCTAAAGATTTTGTGTTGGCTAAAAATCCTAAGACTATCAAGGGTTTAGACGCTAATGTTAAAAAGATTCGTAACTATATTCAAATCTGCCATGAGTATGGTACAGAGAATTTGTGGAATAGTTGGTGTAGTTTCTTAGCTACAAAGTCTACAAAATGGCGAGATGCGAATCATGTAAGCGAAGTTCACTATAGTTATTTAACTGGAGAATAATATGAGTAATTTTAAAGTATCAATAAACTACGAAGTAGATATAGTAATAGAAGTTTATGATGTACATGATGTAGCTACTGCTGAAGATGTAGCTATGGAAATTATAAACATTGAGGGTGTACCAGAAGATGCTGATGTGGTACACAGAGATTATTTTGTAACAGATGTGATAGAAGTTGTGGCATAATTTAAACTTAAATAAACTGGAGAAAACCATGATAGTATTTAATTACCCTAGTAAAAAAGAAATGAAAACTAATGTCGGAAAGCCTTTGAAGTACATAGAAACTAGTATGTTTGGAAACGAATACGTGAGTGACGGCTATCTAGTCGGTGCTAATAGACCTCACATTACAGGCCAAGGCAGAGAGTTTTTTGCTGAAGTCACAATGAAAAACAATCTAATTGCAGGAGTTAAATAACATGAAGACTTTAATTGAAACAATAGAAGCGTGGATAGATGAAAGAGTATATGTAGCTAGTCGAGTGCTAGAGTTTGAGGCAAAGTTTAAAGAGATGGAAGAGTTACATATCCGCGATGCTGAAAGAATCGCAACACTTGAAAGGCGTATGTTAGAAATTGGCGATAGTAGTGTAGAAGAGTCTATGTTTGAAGGTGATAGACCCCTCGAAGAAATAAAAAATACTGTCGAAGACTTAGAAAGCAGATTCAATGATTTAGAATCAGAAGTTGAAGATGCTCAATCAGCAATTGAAGACATACCAGATACCTATAGCATTGAAGTTATGATAGATGATGCCATAGAATCTAAGGTAGTTGATGTTGTTCGAGATGAAGTAGATTCAATAGACTTTAAAATAACAGTGGAGAGATAATATGAGCAATGAGCCGCTAACTTACAAAGAGTTTGTAACAGAGTTAGAGTATTTAAAAGATTGGCATGATATCTTGGTTGAACAAGAAGGCATCACACACCCTGTAACATTACACCATAAAGGTTTAGTCCAGAAACTGAGGGCGGCTAACTATAAACATAGTATGCAATATGCTAAACACACAAAGGAAAATAATTATGTGGGCAATTGATTGGAGTGAAATGGGGTGTACTCAGTACGCCTCAACCCTAGAGGATGCACACAAGATAGGGAAAAGAGGTGGTGTGTTTTATATTATAACTTATTTAGGAGATAGCGGTGAGAGTTAAAAACTATAAGTTTGTAGGAGAACATCCTAATTTAAAGACAGGTAATTATTATACTTTGAGAGAATATGCTGAAGCTACTGAGCCGCAGTACAAAACTCTATATAATCGTATGACACGTTATCAACATACCGAAGTAGACGATAACTTCATATCTTTAAATTATTCTAGACCTACTGGCAACTTAGAAGGCAAATACGAAATCATTTCAATGGAGTGGTTGCGTAAAAAATTAACTACTATTGACCCCAACTATAAGGAACACAAAAGATGATTACAATTTCAGGCGATGTAACAGTTTTAACAAATGAAAACTACGAGGTTCTAATAGCTATACTAGAGGAGATGCGGAGTTGTCTTAATGCTGATATGGATATTGAAGATTTGAGCGACAGAGCAGGTGATCTTTTAAGCCGTGACTACCGCAGATTGCGTGAGATTCAAGAACAGTTAGCACTTACTATGGAGACTTTTAAATTATGAAAGGCATAATCGACACATCAGAACCAGTATATAAATACAAGGTGTTAATGTCTGAGTTGATTGGGTACTATGTAGATGTTGCGGCATCAAGTCCTGAAGAGGCTCAGAAGTTTGCAAGCAACCGCGAGATTCGGGACAAGTGGCACAAGTACGGTATCGCTGTTGTAGAAACAGCACCAGTATCAGCAACACTAATAACTAAAGACGAGGACACACTCAATGGCAATTAGATCTGAAAGAGTAGGAAGAGTCTTAGAATGTAGTATGTGTTTAACAGATTATTTTGATCATCCATTGAGCAATCAACTCTGTATGCACTGCTATAAAGACTTTATAACCTTTAAAGATTTAGAAGATGATTATGAATATCCTTTAGATGAATATGAATAAGGATGAATATGAATGAATAAAAACTTTAAAACCTTTAAAAGTTATTATAAAGAGTTTTAAAATGTGGTCAAGTTATTTTTAGCTTGATGTGTAAATGTAATTGTTATATAATATTTAAACTAAAACTGGAGAAGTGAAATGAATACAGTACATAATATGTTTAGTAATGCAAGTGCCGTCCAAGGTTTAAGGGACGGTGGATATGGTGACGCTGATTTTGATGTGGCTGTTGCGCCTTTAACTTATGAGGCTAGAACAGACGAGTGCTATGAAATAACAGAGCGCATGCATAGTTCTAAGTCTGTTATCTACCGCACTGATAGTGGTGCAGAACTAGGAGTTCATGGCCGTGGCTATAAGCCTATAGCACCCAAGAAGATCGTAGACACAACTCGAACTGTCATGGAGCGTTCTGAGCTAAATCTTGTTGGACTTACAGAACGAATAAGAACTAGTCATGATGGTGCTAGATGTTTTGTGCAGTACAACCTCCCTGCTCATACATACGAAACAGGGGATGGCGACAGGGCTAGTCTAAGTCTATTAGCAACCTCATCCTTTGACGGTACTTGGCCGTTCATGATTAGTGTTGCCGCAGTTCAATCAGCGTGTACAAATCTACAGGTCTTTGTCAGCGGTGAGATAGCCGTCTACAAGGCTAAGCACACTCAGTCCTTGGACATAGAACACGGTGCTAATATAATTGTTAAGTCTTTAGATGTCTTCAACAATGAGCGTGAACT
>ERZ1046876.1819-NODE-1819-length-13580-cov-5.290203_pt1 | contig 13580 bp, 15 predicted proteins | sample MGYA00383094_ERZ1046876 | MGnify/ENA primary metagenome ERZ1046876 (study PRJEB29581, sample SAMEA5548364) | metagenome | biome: marine; feature: coastal; material: water | depth 50 m | study: Short-term variability in the microbial, nano- and picoplankton...
AAACAAAATGGGCATGCTATATCTGTGTATCCAAAAGATAGTGAAGAACAGAAAAAAGTGTCTAAAGAATTATTATCTGCAAAGAGAGTAGATTTTATAGCAGATGCAGATTATACAAAACGAGGCGTTTTGTATAAGAGAATGTGCTTACTTATTGATATGATTAGTGCAAGAATTAAATATATAAATGAAGTATTGTAAATCTAGTTTTCATCAATGATTTTCATATCAGACGTTCTATCAAGAAACTTATATTGCATATTTGTAATATTGAAATAATCTTTTAGATGATTCATAACAACTTCTAGGTTAAATTCTTTACAACTATAAATATCTAATTGAATTAATCCTGGATTAGACTCATCCCAAATATGTATCACTATATGACTAGTTTCAATTAAAGCCATGCATGTTGTCCCTCTATTACCAGGCTGATCAACATAGCTTATTGCAGGACCTTGCATTAGTTTCATATCAATTTTTTTAATTAGTTTCTTCATCCAATCTAGAATTTCATGTAAGGATTCTTCAGCAGGACAGTCAATAACTTCTGCTCTCAATACAAGATGTTTATGGTCTAATTGCATAATTTTATAAGTTTAATATAATCACATTTAATAATCAGATTTGCACTAACAGAATGAAAAATAAAAAAATATATAACGAATATGATTCATCATCAGGTACATCAATTGGTCTTGAGTATGAAAAGTATTTGCATCAAAGTCAAAGTAAATATCAAAATATTGAGATAATTAAAACGCAGAAATACGGAAACGCAATGTACTTGAATGGATGTTTTATGCTAACAGAAAAGAATCAAGATTATTATCATAATGAATGTTTAAATCTTGTTCCAAAGAAAGCAAAAAATATTCTTATAATTGGTGGTGGCGATTTTGCTATTGCTAGTATGGTTTCCAAAAAAAGAACTACTAAAAAAGTTACAATAGTAGAAATAGATGATCAAATTATTAAGATTTCAAAAAAATATTTTCCGAAATATTTTAAACATAATAAAAAACAAAAAGAATGTATTAATTTGGTAATTAATGATGGAATGTTATTTTTAAATTCGAACAAAGAAAAGTTTGATTGCATAATAATTGATTCCACGGATCCAGTAAATGAATCAAAGATACTAATTACATTATCATTTTTAAAAAAATGTTTCTGTGCACTTGATAAAGAAGGAGTTATTATTCAACAATCTGGTTCTCCCTTAAAAGATATGACAACAATAATCAAACCATTATCTAAAAAGTATCTGAAAATAGGTTTCAAAAATATAATTCTCAGTAGTTTCCCTATGCCGCTATATCCTACTGGAACTTGGTCATTTATTACTGCTAAAAGAGCGTAGCTAAACTACGCTCCCTTAGGATTATTATATTTATTGCTCTGGATATACTGAGGGTTTGATTCCACCAGCTTTACTAAATTCTGGATATGCTTCTAGACCACATTCAGAAATATCTACACCATCTGCTTCTTCTTCCTCTGTAACTCTTAAGCCAAAGAATATTTGGATTAGATACCAAAAAATGATACTTGTAATGAAGGTCCATAGAATAATCATAGAAGCTCCATAAATTTGTGCACCTAGTGAGCCACCAGTTAATGTAACTGCTAATAAGCCCCATATACCGCACGTACCATGTGCAGATATAGCGCCAACTGGGTCATCTATACGCATTTTATCAAGCATGACGATAGATATCACAACTAACAATCCACCTATTGTACCAATGATCAAAGCAAGACCAGGAGTTGGTGCTAATGGTTCAGCTGTTATAGATACTAAACCACCTATAGCACCATTCAAAGCCATGGTAAGATCTGATTTACCAAACATTAGTTTAGAGAGTAATAGAGCGCCCATAACGCCACCGGCAGCTGCTAAATTAGTATTAACAAAAACCATTGATACAGCATTTGCTTCCGCAACATTTGATATAATTAATTCTGAACCGCCGTTAAAGCCGAACCATCCTAACCATAAAATAAATGTTCCAAGAGTTGCTAACGGTAGATTTGCGCCCGGCATAGCATTTACTTTGCCATTAGAATATTTATCTTTTCTTGATCCAAGAACTAGTACGCCTGCAAGAGCAGCTACTGCGCCACACAAATGCACTACACCTGAACCAGCAAAATCTGAAAATCCTGCTTCATCTAAGAAACCGCCGCCCCATTTCCAATAACCTTGTACTGGGTATATTATGCTTGTCATGACAACACAGAATAATAGAAACGGCCATAACTTCATTCTTTCAGCTACAGCACCAGAAATAATTGAGCATGCTGTTGCGACAAATACTACTTGAAAGAAGTGATCAGATATTGATGAGTAGTAGATATCACCACCACTAGCAATTACTGATTCTGTCGTATTATCTGCACCAAGAAAGAATGAAAGTTCAGGGATTACACCTGTACCTCCGCCCGGGTACATTAAATTATATCCAACAAACATATACATAATTACAGATATTGAATATAAGGATATATTTTTTGTAAGAATTTCTGCTGTATTTTTTGCCCTAACAAGACCAGATTCTAGCATTGTGAAACCTGCTGCCATCCACATGACAAAGGCACCCATGACTAAAAAATAGAATGTATCTAGAGCGTAAGCGAGTTCTATAACTCTACCTTCTAAAGCTTCCATTACAATCTCCTAATTAAAAAAATTAATTAAAGAGCTTCTGGACCTTTTTCTCCGGTACGAACACGAATTGCTTCTTGAATATCAAGAACAAATATTTTTCCATCTCCAATTTTACCTGTGCTGGCAGATGACAATATTGTCTCAATTGTTTGATCAACAAGAGAATCATCAATAGCAATTTCAAGTTTAATTTTCGGCAGAAAATCAACCACATATTCAGCACCTCTATAAAGTTCCGTATGGCCCTTTTGCCTTCCAAAACCTTTTACTTCAGTAGCGGTAATACCTTGCACACCAATACCTGATAATGCCTCTCTTACCTCGTCCAATTTAAAGGGTTTGATAATTGCTATTACTAATTTCATTGATAAATGTCTCCTATCTCTAATTATAAACTAAAATTTTTAGAAACTATACCCTAAAGTAAAGTTTGCATATGTTGTATCTATGTTTGAGGCTGAACCTGTCGAGTCATCAGAGTTTCTTCCGAGGACAACACCAACATCTACTCCGCTAACAGTCGCTCCATAAGATAGTTCATGTGTAAAACCTGTAAGTTCACCTGCCCATGTTTGGTAACTATAATCTAACGGTAAACCAACTATTGATAATGGAACAGTCACGGTATAATGTTGATAACCTTGATCGCCAGCATTAGCTAGTTGTTCATACTCGCCATCAATTGCAGCATCAATAGACATAAAACCTAAATCTGCTCCAAGATTAATTTCCTCATAGTCACCATCGAAATTATCAGAATAGTAGTAACCTGTGTAACCTGCATACATAGGTATACCCATGAGTGAAAAGTTATATCCAGCGTACAAATCATACTCTACGCCTGTATCTACATCAGCCCACCAGGTCCCAATATAGAAATTTCCCATTTCAGCATCTGCACCAAAACTTACAGATGATTCTGATTGATATACTCCTCTATACCAATACTCAGACATATAGCCAACGTTATACGTAACTGCACTAGATGAGTGATCATCTGCGATTGCTTCACCAGCATTAGCAAACATTGATACTGACATCAACGTAGCCAAAGATAGTGATAATGATGATTTTATAAATTTTTTCATTGTTATCTTCCTTTCTTTAAAACGGTTATATATTTTAGTTATATTAGTGATAGTAGACATTCATCTATGATAAATAGTAAAGCTATCAATTATAGATATGCATAAACTATGCCAACTTTAATTATTATAAAATGCACTAAGTATTAATGAATCTTTAATAATATTGCGTGTATAATACAGTTAAGTAGTTATTAAAAAAATAGCTTATGCTTTTTTGTAAATAAAAAGTTAACTGTAATTACATTGCACATATGTAGTGCATTAAAGGAGTGCATTGTGAAAACGAATAAAATAAAAGAATTGGTAGATAATATTATTGATCTTTTACCTAAAAATACTGATGTCATCAAGGATGATGTAAAGGATAATCTAAAAATATTAATTAACGATTATCTTAGAAGAATAGATATAGTCACTAGAGAAGAGTTTGATGTTCAAAAAGCTGTTTTATTAAAAACAAGAAAGAAGCTTGAAGATATAGAACAAAAATTAAATAAATAAATTACTTCATTTAGATTGTTCAATCATATAATCAACAGCAAGTTTGATTTCATCATCGCTTAACGACATCAGTCCACCTTTAGCAGGCATTACCCCAATTCCATTAATAGCACTATTATATAAAACATCATTTCCTTTAGCGATTCTATCAGTCCATTGATCTGATTTTCCAGTAACCGGAGCGCCAGCTGCCCCGCTCATATGACAGGACATACAAACAGAGTTATAGATGTCTTTACCAGATTTAGATGATGATACTTTTATAACATCAGATTTAAATGTTGGATTACTTGCTAAATTAATTTTTTCTGAAGAGGCTAATCGTTGCTTTATAACTTTTGTTTTAACACTATCATAATTCGTGTTTGTTACAGATGACGCAAAAACATTGGATAAAATTGCTATGATTATGCCAAGAATAAGTATAAATAAACTGACATAACTAAATACTTTATAAAACTCTTTATCTGATGTTGTTCCGCTCATATTGACCTCATTTTTTTATTTGAGTAGATTATACTTGAAAAGTAAATAATTTGAATATATTTTTGCGTCTGTAGCTCAGTTGGATAGAGCATTAGCTTCCGAAGCTAAAGGTCAGAAGTTCGAATCTTCTCAGGCGCTATTTATTCTCTCTGCAGCTATAATTGTATTCTCTATCAAGGCACATACCGTCATTGGTCCGACACCGCCTGGTACTGGAGTAATTGCAGATGCTTTTTCTTTAGCAGATTCAAAATCAACATCACCACATAATTTTCCATCAATATTATGAATGCCTACGTCAATAACTACAGCTCCTTTAGGGATTTGATCACCTGAAATAAATTTAGGAATACCCACTGCAACAATAATTACGTCAGCGTCAGATAGTTTATGATTTAAGTCTTTTGTGCGAGAATGACACATCGTCACAGTAGCATTAGCTGCCAAACATAATATAGAAACTGGTTTTCCAACTATATTTGATCTTCCAATTACAGTAACATTTTTACCATTCAAATCTGTTCCTGAAATTCTCAACATCTGCATAATACCTTTAGGAGTGCATGATACTAAAGTATCTTCGCCTAAGAATAATTTTCCTACATTATTAGGTGTGAACCCATCTACATCTTTTGAAGGATCAATACGATTCAAAACTTTTGCTACAGAAATATGATCTGGTAACGGAAGCTGGACGATTACACCATGAATTAATGGGTCATTATTTATTTTATCAATTTCTGATAGGATGTCTGCTTCACTTATCTCCGCTGTAAATCTTCTTACTTCTGACTTAATTCCAGCTTTAGTTGCAAATTTTTCCTTTTGTGCAACATAACTCGCAGATGCTTTCATTTCTCCAACTAACATAACAACTAGATTAGGAATGATGTTCTTTGTTTTTAATTCATCAACTTTTTTTGCTAATTCTTGTTCAAGAATATGTTCTGCAACTTCTCTACCACTAATAATTTTTGCTGTCATTTTTATCTCCTATAAGTCATTTCTTTCGCGTTCAACTAGTAAATTCACTACACTATATAGCTCTTCATAACTTGATACATATGAACCGCTGGTTAAATACTTGCCATTTACAATAATTGTAGGAACGGAATTAATTTGGTATTTTCTTGCAAGGTTGCTTGCCTTTTTCACCCTAGCTTCAGTGCCGAAACTATTATATTTTTCACTAAAATCTTTTGTATCTATTCCATTTTTACCCAAAAAATCAATCATCTGTTGTTCTGTGCTTAATCGATTATTCTCAATATGAATTTGTTCAAAAATTAGGTTGTGTACATCTTCAATTTTATTCATCTGTTTTAATGCGAAATATAATTTTGCATGTGCTAACCAAGAATCTCTCAGAGCTACAGGAACTTTGATAATTTTTACATCGTCATCTAAATCAGCTTCTATTCTATCCATAGTTGGTTCTAGATTAAAACAATGTGGGCAGCCATACCAAAAGAATTCATAAATAATAATGTCGCTTGACTCTTGTTGTTTTTCAGTTGAAATCTGAATATATTTTTGTGCGTAGGCGCTTGAGAATGTTAGTGCCAAAAACAAAAAAGTAATGGATAAATACTTGATATTAGACATTAGTATAAGCCTTCAATATAGCTAGCTACAGCTTTCATTTCCTCATCCGTCATTCTGTGAACGATATTCCGCATCATTTTATTATAATCGTTAGATCTTTTTGATGCTTGAAAATTCTTTAATTGTTGGTAAGTATATTGAGAGTGTTGACCAGAAAGCATAGGTATTGCAGCAGCATAATTTCCTTGTCCATTTGGTCCATGACAACTAATACATGCCTGCATCTTAATTTCCATGTTACCACCTCTATAAATATTTCTACCAAGCTCAAGATATTTATCTTGTGTAAGACCTACATTGGATTTTAATGAAGCATAATAATCTGCAAGATCATTAATATTTGAATCTGACAAGCTCATTGCAATTCCATACATGACTGCGTTATTTCTATTACCGTCTGCTCCTTTCTTAAATTCATGTAATTGTGCTTTTAGGTATTTAGGGTTTTGTCCTGCTAATTTAGGCCATACAGGATTTACGGAAATACCATTATTGCCATGACATGCTACACAGGTAGCTGATAATTCTTTACCTTTAGAAACATCAGAATATGCAGGATTTATAACGATTATTGCTAATATTAAGTAAGAAAATAATTTACATAGAAATTTCATTGGGCTAATTATAGCGAAATATCAATAATGTGCAATCAATCTAACGTTAGGTTTCACGCCATGAAATCCCACTAAAAGTATTTACAATTAGAGGAACACTGAGTTTTTCTGCGTTAGTCATTAATCTACAAATTTTATCACCATATTCCTTGATATCTGACTCCTTAAGTTCAAATACTAGTTCATCATGAACTTGCATAATCATGTAAACATCTGAGATATTTTTTAACTTAAACCAGTTTTGTATTTTAATCATAGCAATTTTTAATATATCTGCAGCTGTACCTTGAATAGGGGCATTAATGGCTGTTCTCTCAGCACCGCTTCTTACTTGAAAGTTAGAATGACTGATATTTGGGACAAATACTTTTCTTCCGTGCATAGTTTCGACATATTCATTTTTTTTCGCTGTTTCCTTCAATTCTTCCATAAATTCTCTTACTCTTTTATATTTAGCAAAATATGTATCTATAATATTTTTTGCTTCAATATTATCAATTTTGAGTTGTCTAGCTAGACCATACGCGGAAATGCCATAGATGAGACCAAAATTAATTGCTTTAGCTGCCCTTCTTTCTTCGGAACTGGGTTCTTGCTTAATGTTAAAAACTTTTTTAGCTGTTGATGAATGAATATCTTCACCACTAACAAAGCTATTTATCATTTCAGGATCATTAGATAGGTGAGCCATTATTCTTAATTCAATTTGTGAATAATCAGCTGAAAATAATTTATAATCTTCTCTAGGTACAAAAGCAGATCTAATCTTCTTACCATCTTCCGTTCTAATTGGTATATTTTGCAAGTTAGGTGACGAAGATGATAGTCGACCAGTTATAGTTATAGTTTGATTATATGACGTATGAAGTCTACGTGAGATTGGACTTATTTGTGCACCAAGTTTATCGGTATAAGTATTTTTTAGTTTTAAAAGATTTCTAAATGACAATATAAGACTGGGTAATTCATGCTCATCTGCTAGTTGTGTCATTACATCTTCATTTGTAGACGGTTGTCCTTTTGGTGTCTTTTTTAATATAGGAAGTTTTAATTCATTATAAAATATTTCTTGTATTTGCTTAGGTGAGCTTATATTAAATTCCCTACCTGATATTTTATAAATATTCTTTTCTATTTTATTTAATCTTTTTGATAATGTTTTTGATTGTTTATCCAGTTCATATTCATTAATTGAAACGCCGATAAACTCCATATCAGCAATGATTCGCATTAGTTCAATTTCTATATCTCTGTAGACCTTATATAATTTTTTATCTTTAGCTAGTTCAGAATACAATCTATCATAGAGTAGATATGTTAAATCTGCATCTTCACAAGCATATGTAACAGCCTTTGATAACTCTACGTCTGCAAATGATATTTGATCTTTGCCTTTACCTGTAACATCCTCATAGGATATTGCCTGGTGATCTAGAAATTTTGATGCAAGGGTTTCAAGATCATGCTTACCTCCTGAATTTAGAACATATGACATAAGCATTGTATCTTCAATAGTATTTTTAAAACTAACAGAATATTTCCTCAGAACGTTCAAATCATACTTAAAGTTTTGACCAATTATTGTCAGACTTTCATCTTGAAACAAATCTTTTAAAATATTCAGCGCTTCTTCAATTGGAATATTTACTTTATCAACTGAATTATGATTTAATGGACAGTAGAAACTACAATGTTTTTCATATGAAATGCTAAAACCTACAAGCTCAGCTTCATTAAAATCAAGAGAAGTAGTTTCAGTATCAAATGAAAATAATTTTTTCTTTTTACATTGTTGAGAAACTTTTTTAAGTTCATTGATAGATTTAACTAGTACGTATTTCTTCTTAAATTTCTTTTTTTTAGTTTCAATATTAAGTTTTTTAGATAAGGCTTTAAGTTCATATTTGCTGACTATTTCCTGAAGCATTTTTTTATTGACAGTCTTGATAGTTAATTCCTTATTTTTAAAATCAATAGAAAGATCATCTTTTAAGGCAACTAATTTTTTTGCTAGATCAATAGTTTCAGATGATGACTCAATATTCTCTTTTAATTTTCCTTTAAGGTCGTGTACATTTTTTAAAATGCCTGATATGTTTTTGTATTTTTTTAGTAAAGTAACTGCAGTTTTAGGTCCAACTTTTGGCACTCCAGGTATGTTATCAGATGCATCTCCTACTAAGCATAGATAATCAAATATTTGCTCAGGATAAACTCCAAATTTTTCTACTACTCCATTGATATCGAGAATTTTAGAATCAAAGTTATTCATTAAAACAACATCTTTTTTCACAAGTTGCGCAAGATCTTTATCACCTGAAGATATAATGGTCTGAGTATTTTCTAGTTTTACTTGTTTTACCGCAGATGCAATTACATCATCTGCTTCGACTCCATCTTCCTGTATTACTTCAATTCCATATGCCTTTACAAGATCTATAATAGCTCCGGTTTGTTCGGATAACTCACTAGGCATAGAGTTTCTATTAGCTTTATATTGATTATAAATTTCATGTCTAAAATTTTTTCCTTTAGAGTCAAAAACCATGAGTAAATGTTTAGGATTATATTCATTAATTATACGATTAAGCATATTAGAGAATCCATGAATAGCTCCAGAAGGTAGGCCAGAAGAAGTTTTAAGGTTAGGAAGTGCATAAAAGGCCCTATATAAATATGAAGAACCATCAATAATAATAAAATTATCTTTATTTTTTTCTTGGAAAACCATTTGAATTTAGATATCGTTTGTTCATTAAAAGTTATATATCATAATTACATGTCTGTATACACAAATCTAAATAACAAAGATATCGTAAATCTACTCAAAAAATATGATATTGGCTCTCTAACCTCATATAAAGGTATATCTGATGGGATTACTAATACAAATTATTTTCTTAATACAACTAAAGGGAAATATGTAATTACAGTTTTTGAAGATATCAAAAAATCAAAAGTCATCAAATATTTAAAATTAATGAACTTCTTTTCTGAAAAGGGTTTATGTTCCCCTGAAATAATGATTACAAAATCAGGAGATATATTAACAGTAATTAAATCAAAACCCTGTTCAATTATGGAAAAGTTATCAGGAAAAACGATAGAACAATCAAATACAAAGTTATGTAAATCTGTTGGTGAGACTATAGCTAATTTTCATATTGCTAGTGTCAATTATAAAAATAAAATTAAAAATAGTAGAGATATTGATTGGGTAGAAAAAAATATTGAAAAAGTTAGAGATTATCTGAGTAAAGAACAATTAAGAATACTTAATCGTTCAAGTGAAATATTTAAAAAACTATTTAAATCAAATCTACCACAAGGAATGATACATTCTGATTTATTCAGGGATAATGTACTGGCAAAAGAAAATACTGTTAAAGGTATTATTGATTACTACTATTCATTTAATGGTCCATTTATTTATGAATTAGCAGTCATTATAAACGATTGGTGCATTAATAAAGATGGCTCACTTAACAAAAATAAATATGATAGTTTTATAAAGAGTTATAACAATATTAGAAAACTGAATGCATCAGAAATAAAGTACATTAATAATGCTATGATTGCTGCAGGTCTAAGATTTTATCTATCAAGATTGGTTGATATGATTTTTCCTAAAGTGGGAGAAATTACTCACATAAAAGACCCTTCGGTTTTTGAAAATATTCTTATAAAAAGACTTGATACAAAATGAGTTTCATAAATAAAGTTACTACGCTTACGGAATATATTACTATCAAGTTTTTTTATGTAATGTTTTTTGCTGTAATAATTAATATATTCCTCAGATACGTTCTAAATATAAATTATATATTTATGCAAGAACTTGTAATGTATATGCATGCTTTGATATTCCTTTTTGGAATATCTTTATGCATAAAAGATGACTCGCATGTGCGTATTGATATTTTTTCAAGCAAGCTAAATAAGTCAGCAAGAAAGTTAATAGATAATATTGGAATTATTTTTTTTATAGTGCCATTTTGTTTTTTTATTTTGTACGAAAGTACATCTATGATTACTCGATCATGGTCTATGTTAGAAGAATCAAGTGAGCCAGGCGGACTTCCTTTAGTATATGTCTTAAAATCATCTATTTATATTTTTTCTTTGTTAATTTTTTTACAAGCTGTCAATAAATTACTTGGTTCAAAATAAAAAATGGAAATTATTATAGTTTTTATTATTTGTACTTTTTTAGTTTTATTAAGCGGGTTTCCTGTTGCTTTTGTTCTATCAGGAGTATCTCTTTTATTTGCTTTACTTGGTGTAAAGTTTGGATTTTTTGATTATTCATATCTAATGGCTTTCCCAACTAGATTATATGGTGTCATGGGAAACCAGAATCTGCTTGCTGTACCACTATTTATTTTTATGGGATTAATCCTAGAAAAAACTAAAATTGCTGAGAATCTAATCAATGATATGAATGTAATTTTTAAAAATACTGACAGTGGTCTTGCTATATCAGTGGTTGTTGTTGGCGCGTTGATGGCTGCTAGCACAGGGATTGTTGGTGCAAGTGTCGTCACTCTTGGACTATTAACATATCCTGTATTAACTAAGAATGGTTATTCTCCTAGTGTAGCATCAGGAACAATATGTGCTGCGGGAACATTAGGGCAAATAATCCCTCCCTCATTGGTATTAATATTACTTGCAGATGTATTGTCAGCAAGCTATCAACAAGCACAATTAAATATGGGGATATTTAGTCCTGATAGCATCACAATAGCTGATTTATTTCTAGGAGCTATACTGCCTGGTCTAATATTACCTATTCTTTTTATACTATATTTAAAAACTCTTAAGATAAAATCAAACAAAATAGATCAGACTAATAACTCATCAAGTCTTATATCTGTTTTGTATCCTTTAGGTCTCATGATTATTGTTTTAGGCTCAATTATTTTCGGTATAGCAACTCCTTCTGAAGCGGCCGGGATAGGTGCATTGGGTGCAATTATTTTATCTTATGTTCAGAATACACTCACGAAAAATATTTTAGACAAATGTGTTTATGATTCCATTAAATTGACAAGTATGGTTTTTATGATACTGATTGGTGCAATTCTTTTCTCACTTGTATTTAGAGGTCTTGAAGGCGAAGAGTTTATACATAAGTTTTTAGTTGAGCTACCTGGTGATAAATTTTTAACACTAATTATTGTTTTAATAATAATGTTTCTATTGGGTTTTATTCTGGATTTCATAGAAATTACTTTTATAGTGATACCATTGATAGGTCCGGCATTATTCACATTAGGATTTGACCCTTTATGGGTTGGAATATTAATTGCTCTTGTTTTACAAACCTCTTTCATAACACCCCCATTTGGTTTTTCACTATTTTATTTAAGAGGTGTTCTACCAAAAACGGTGAATACAACAGAAATTTATAAAGGCATAATACCGTTTTTATTAATACAAATATCAGTAATAGTAGTGGTGTTTATTTTTCCTAGTCTAGCTACTTATTTACCTGATGTATTACTTAAGTGAACTTAAATATCCATCTTCAGAAATAAGAGTCCAAGGTCTAACTCTTTTAAGAAAACTAAAGTATGAGTCATATACTTTTTTTGAGGTATTATTTTTTTGACTTAATTCAAGCAATACTTCTCTACTAATTTTTTCAAGTTTCACAAGTACTTCTTTTGGGAATTTTTTTATCTTTACTTTTTCTTTTCTAAAATATTCTAATGCTTGATAGTTTTTAGACATATAATCTGAAATCATATCAATATTAGCTGCTTTACATGCTACATCAATAATTGTCTGATAATTTTGAGGTAAATTATTGTATGCATCTTTATTTATAATACATTCCAGTGAAGGGCCAGGCTCATGCCATCCTGGATAATAATAGTACTTAGCAGCTTTGTGTAAACCAAATGCTCGATCATTATATGGGCCAACCCATTCTGTTGCATCTATAACTCCAGTTTGTAAAGAAGTGAAAATTTCAGATCCTGCTAATGTAAAAGGTGTTCCCCCTGCTCTAGCCAAGACTTCTCCGCCTAATCCTGGTATACGCATTTTTAATCCATTAAGATCATCAGTAGTGTTTATTTCTTTATTGAACCATCCACCCATTTGAACACCAGTATTACCGGCTGGTCGAGGAATTAAATTAAAATCGTCATAAACCTCTTCCCAAAGTTTTAATCCATCTCCATAATACAGCCATGAATTCATTTCTTGTGCAGTCATTCCAAATGGTACGGATGAAAAAAACTGCGTAGCTTCTGATTTACCTTTCCAATAATATGCTCCTGAATGTCCCATTTCTGCGCCGCCAGATGAAACATAATCAAAAACACCAAGTGGTGGCACTAGTTCATTAGCGCCAAATACTCTTACTGTGAAAGACCCTCCAGAGAGTTTATTAATATATTTTGCTAATGTCTCAGCCCCTACACCTAACCCAGGAAAATTTTTAGGCCAAGAAGTAACCATTTTCCATTTAATTTTTTTACTTGCATAGGATTTCTTAGAGTGTAGACCACTCACAACCGCGCCAGCAGCAGCTACCCCGATAGATTTAAAAAACTTACGTCTATTTTTGTTATTCATTTATAAGAATTCAAGATGAGCGTATGT
>ERZ1046876.1820-NODE-1820-length-13577-cov-27.752034_pt1 | contig 13577 bp, 12 predicted proteins | sample MGYA00383094_ERZ1046876 | MGnify/ENA primary metagenome ERZ1046876 (study PRJEB29581, sample SAMEA5548364) | metagenome | biome: marine; feature: coastal; material: water | depth 50 m | study: Short-term variability in the microbial, nano- and picoplankton...
ATGAATGTGGGCTTGTTCCTGAAAATATTGATAATTTACCTGTCAAACTCCCAGAAATTAATGATTATTTAAATACAGACGGTTCACCTTTGTCAAAAAGTGAAGATTTTGTTAACACTGATTGCCCAACCTGCGGAAAATTGGCAAAAAGAGAAACAGACACTATGGATACTTTTGTGGACTCATCCTGGTACTTTATGAGATATTTAGATTCAAATAATTCTGAAATTCCATTTGATGCCACAAATGTGAATAGTTGGCTTCCAGTCGATCAGTATATTGGTGGAGTTGAGCATGCAATTTTACACTTACTTTATTCAAGATTTTTTGTTAAAGCACTAAGAGATATAGAAATGATAAATATCAATGAACCCTTCGAAAATCTTTTTTCTCAAGGAATGATAAATTTCGGAGGTTCTAAAATGTCAAAATCAAAAGGTAACACAGTAGATCCAGAGGGCTACTTTAAAACCCATGGTGCAGATGCTTTAAGATTGTATATATTATTTATGGCTCCACCAAGTGATGGTGTTGAATGGAATGATGGGGGAATAGAGGGAACAAGAAGATTTCTATATAAATTATGGGACAATATGAATCTGATTTCAGATCTACCAAACAATGAAGTAAAGAATAATGATGAGGAAAAACTTGAGATTTATTTAAACCAAACTATTGAATCCATCACCAATCATCTTGAAAAATTTGAATTCAACACAGCTGTATCAGATTTAATGAAGATAAATAATCAAGTTACTGATTATTTAAAAAACAACGTAGAAATATCAAAGGAAACGAAAAAAGATGTTATTCAAAATATTTGTGTGTTATTAAACCCTTTTGCACCACACATATCGTCAGAAATATTTAATGCAAATTTCGAAACGGACATCACTCAAACAAGTTGGCCAGTTGTTGATTCCAAAAAAATAGAAAATCCTACTTATGAATTAGTTATTCAAATAAATGGAAAAAAGAAATATGCTATTGAAGTACTCTCAGGATTGACCCAAAGTGAGATTGAAATAATATGTGCTGATAATTTTCAACTTGATCCAGTTGCTTATACAAAAGTAATATTTGTAAAAGATAAAATAATAAATTTTGTTGGTTAATGACAAAACTATTAATCACAGAAAAACTAATTACTAACAAACAAGAATTCATAAATTTATCCAATATCACTGATTTAGTCGAATTTATTAGTTTTGAAGAATTTATTTCAGATACAACATTGTCCCTTTTTTCGAATACACAACTAAAATTTATTTTTGATAAATTTGTTAACTATTCAGAACTATTGAAGAGGAATCATGACTTTTCTTCAAATTACATATTTCAGATTAAAAAGAACAGTTTAACTAATTTTTCTGAAGTTTCTACTCACGTTGAAGTTATTCAAGGTTCTAAGCCTGTGAAAGATAAATATTTACCTTGGGATCTTTCTAATTTAATATTTAATCAAAAAAATTCTTTAAATCAGCATATTGTTGCTGAATTCTGTATCAATGAAAATCTCTTTCGACAGTTTTTAGCTTATTTAAATAAAGAACTAATGAGAGTTAATTTATTGCAAGCTTATGATCAAAAAAAAGTTTCAATACTCTTAAATGAAAATATTGATTTTAAATATGAGCTTGCCTTGCGAAGACTTGAAAACATTAATAAAAAAAATCTCGATAAATCATTTGAACAAATTAATAAAATAGAAAAACTCATCAGTAAGTCGGGGTTTAATCAAGAAAATGGGAAACGATTTATTGTAGGTATGAAAAAACTGTTAGAGTTTTGATATTTTAGATTTATTTCTATCTCTGTAATTTTTGGAAATAATACCATCAGTGAAAGCTTTATCTAACTCTTTGATCACGGAAGCCTTATTTCCAGCAACAAGCTCACCATTTTCATCATATAGTGATTTAAGAGAAGATTTTAATTCTGTCTTGATAGACTTATTTCTTAAGTTTCTCTTTGCGTCTTGTCGTATTCTTTTCTTTTGTGATTTAATATTTGCCATCTAAAACCTCTTTGTATATAAGATAATAACTTAATAAAGATGTTAACCAATAAAAATATAAGAAATATTTCAATCATTGCCCATGTAGATCATGGAAAATCTACATTGGCAGATAGGTTGATTGAAACTTCTGGATTAATAAATCCTGGAGATCATGTTGATCAAATTTTAGATACTATGGATCTTGAAAGAGAACGTGGCATAACGATTAAATCTCAACCAATTCGTTTAAATTTAGGTGATATCCAGGTTAATCTTATCGATACACCAGGACACGTTGATTTCTCATATGAGGTTTCAAGGGCACTTATTGCATGTGATGGCGCTTTGCTTCTTGTTGACGGGACACAGGGGGTGCAGGCTCAAACATTTGCCCATTCTTATGCAGCCATAGAAGCAGGGCTAGACATCATACCTGTTATTAATAAAATAGATTCTATTGATGTTGATGTAGATAATGTATCAAAACAAATATTCAACCTAATTGGTGCTAGAGAAGATGAAATATTTAAAATTTCTGCAAAAAGTGGTTTAGGTGTTGATAATTTAATAGATCAAATACCTGATTTGATTAGTTCACCAGTCACTAAAGCCGATAACACAAATGCTTTGATATTCGATTCCTATTTTGATCCCTATAGGGGGGTAATTGCATCTGTAAGAGTTTTTGGGGGAGAGATTAAAACTAATTCAAAGCTTAAGCTAATTAACTCTGCATTTGATTTTGATGCATCAGAAATTGGTTATTTTGATCTAAAACTTTCTCCATCTGATTCCCTCTCTTCGGGTGAAGTTGGCTACATAGTAACCGGTGCAAAAGAACTTTCTCAAATTAGAGTAGGGGATACACTAGTTAGTCAGGAAGATGAAAATCCAATTGTTGTTTCGGGCTACAAAGAGCCACAGCCTACGGTTTTTTCAAGTATTTACCCAGCAGATTCTGATGATTATGCCAAGTTAAGAGATTCTTTAGACAAGTATGTTCTTAACGATGCAAGTTTTTATTATGAACCCGAGACATCATCTGCATTTGGGTTTGGATTTAGATGTGGATTTCTCGGCTTACTACATTTAGAAATTGTGATAGAGCGACTTGAAAGAGAATTTAATTTGTCTCTTATAGTAACCCCTCCTTCTGTTGAATTTAAAATTGTAAGAAATAATGATGAAGAAATAATAATTAGGAACCCGTCTAAATTAGATGAATATACAGACATTAAAGCTATACAAGAAAGAATCTGTGAGTTGGATTTACTTTTCCCAAAAGAATACCTTGGTTCAATTATGAATTTATTAAATGATAAAAGAGGTGTACAACTAGACCTTAACTATCTCAGTACATCAATGGTTAAAGTCAAATATAGAATGCCGTTATTAGAGTTAGTTACAGGTTTTTACGACTCTTTAAAATCAATATCACAGGGATTTGCATCTTTAGACTATCAAATTTTAGACTTTGAAAAAGGGAGTTTAGTCAAACTCGACATATTAGTTAATGGCACACCAATAGATTCTTTTAGTTCGATACTAGCAAAAGAAAATGCTGAGTTCATTGGAAGAAATAGAGTTAAGAAACTATCTGAGTTAATTCCAAGACAACAATTCGATATACCTATACAAGCTGCCGTTGGATCCAGGATCATTGCTAGAGAGACAATAAAAGCACTAAGAAAAGATGTTACGGCTAAATTATACGGCGGAGACATTACAAGAAAAAGAAAACTTCTAGAAAAGCAAAAAGAAGGTAAAAAGAAAATGCGAAATATCGGTAAAGTAGCTGTTCCTAAGGAAGCTTTTAAAGAATTCTTAAAACAGTAATGCATATCCCAACTATTTTCGATCAAAAGTATCAAGGAGGGATAACGAACTATGCCATTCCAAACGAAAAGCTTCATCATCTTAACAATGTACTAAGAGTAAAAAATGATTCAAAAATAAAAATTACTAACGGAAAAGGGCTGATTTCTCAGGGAAGAATATCTAATAAATTTATAGAGATATTTGAAACAAATACAATTCAAAGAGAGAGTGAAGTAAATATATTTATTTCAAAACTTCAAGACAAAACCAGGATGAGGTTTCTGGTAGAAAAACTTACTGAGCTAGGAGTAAATAGTTTAACACTAGGATCAACAGATAATTCTCAAAAGATGAATATTGATATAAATAAAATAAATACTTGGATTCACGGAGCAATTGAACAGTCCGGAATTGCATTCGCTCCTGAACTTATAGTTGAAGACAAGTTAGATTTCAGTAAATTCCAACATACGTTCGACATCACGGGTAATGAGCTATTAGATAATATAAATTACAAAAATTTTGCAATAGGTCCCGAAGGAGGCTGGAGTTCAAATGAATTACAAAACTTTAAATATATTTCAAAATTAAGTAATTTCACGTTAAGATCTGATACGGCTGCGATAGTTGCTGTATCCTTAATGATGTAGAATTTATTATGGAAGAAAAATCAATATTTGAAAAAATTCTCAACCAAGAGATAGAATCTGACTTTGTCTTTGAGGACGGGGAAATTTTTGCAATTAATGATATTAATCCAGTTGCCCCTGTTCATATTTTAATTATCCCAAAAAAAAGGATAAATACCATAAATGATTTAACGGAAGAAGATACACTATTAATCGGTAAGATGGTAATTGTTGCTAAAAATATTGCCAAGGAAATGGGGATAGATGAATCTGGATACAGATTACTTTGGAATACCAATAAAGATGCTATGCAAACCGTATTTCATATACACCTACATCTAATTGGTGGCACTGAGTTGAAGGCTATATAGTGAGCTTTGAAAAGCAAATACCATCTGATGTAGAAATAGTAAATATTTTGGGAATAAATGATAAGAACCTGAAATACATAAAATCCGTTTTTCCAAATGTAAAAATTAATGTTAGGGGCAACACTGTGTATATTGATGGTCAGAACAGTGAAACTAAAGAAATTAGTAGAATCTTTGATGAGATGCTACAAATGTATAACAATAATGAGAATATTGAGGAAACAGATATAGCTTTACTCTCAAACATAAAAGATACACAAAAACATACAGGAAAAAAAATTAGTTCAATATCTATAATTGAAAATAAGTCAATAAAAGTTAAAAATATAAACCAGTTCAAGTATATGGATTTAATTCAAAATTCAACTATCACCTTTGGTATTGGACCTGCTGGAACCGGTAAAACTTTCTTAGCAGTTGCCAGTGCTGTAAAAATGTATTCTGATCAGAAAATTAAAAAAATTGTATTAACACGACCTGCTGTTGAAGCTGGAGAGAGGTTGGGTTATTTACCTGGTGACTTGTCTCAAAAAATTGATCCATACCTTGTTCCACTCTTTGATTCTCTGGAATATTTTTTTGGTAATGAGAATTTAGCTTATCTTATTGAAAAAAGAAATATTGAAATTGTTCCATTAGCCTATATGAGAGGAAGGACTCTAAACAATGCATGCATCATTTTAGATGAAGCACAAAACGCAACAACCAGTCAAATAAAAATGTTTCTAACTAGATTAGGAGAAAATTCTAAGATAATAATTACAGGAGATGAATCACAAATTGATTTGTATAGTAAAGATAATTCAGGACTTATGAAAACTAGAAAAATACTTTCAAAAATTGATGAGATTGCGGTCATGGAGTTTCAAAATACAGATATTGTCAGGAATCCAATAGTTTCCAAGATATTAGAAATTTTTCCAGATAAATGACCTCAAATTATCTTCTTCATGCTAAAAAATTACTTTATGTGGTAATTTTTGGTGGCTTGGTATGGTTTATATCATTTAGTATTTTTCCAGAAAACCAAATTATTAAAATTAGTGTTGGAGACTCATCTCCAATATCATTTAAAGCACCAAACTATATAGAAATTATTGATGACGAGCAAACACAAGCAAATAAAGAAAATGCTATCAAGTCTGTTAACCCAATTTATTCTATAGATCCAACAATAAATGATTCCGTTATTAAAGGGGTTAAAGACATGTTTCTAGCTGTCATTGAAGCCAGAACCTCAGAAACTCTAATTGTAAATGACTCGGACATTGTTGATGAAAATACAGAACCTGAGGTAGAAGTAAAAATTCTTACAAAAATACAACAAATCGAAAAAATAACAGAATCATTATTATTTTCCACTATTTCCACTTCAACGATTGAAGTTTTGGTTGAAGTATCAAATTATGACTTACAGAATAAATCCAATTACCTTGCACAGATAGAAGTTGAAGCAAAAAGTCAGGCAAATGAAATATTGAATAACGGTATTAATAATGAAAATTTAAATGGACTTAGACAAAGTATTGTATCAAACCCACCATATTTAGACCTCACAAGTGACTTGTTTTTACTGATTCCTGAAAACAGATTGAGATCTACAGTTTCCGAGATTATTGCAGAAAATCTTGTATCAAATCAAAAATTAGAAGAAGATTTGTGGAATGAGCAAAAACAAAAAATTGCAGATTCAGTCGCCCCCGTGATTGTGAAATATTTTGAAAATGATCTAATAATCCAAGAGGGTTCGACCGTGAATCAAATACAATACAATGCACTTGATAGTTTCGGTTACCTTTCTGGAGAATCTAGAACTATTCAAACTGCTGCTCTTCCAATTATTTTTACAATATTTTTATTGATTTATTTTTTATTTTGGAGATTTAATGATTCCGTATGGAATAATGACAAAGAATTTTTATTGTTGTTAACTTTGATTCTTATTGCATCCGTATTTTTAAGAGGAACATCTTATTTTTCTCAAACCTTGGAACTAGATTACCTGAAATATGCTGTCCCTATATCTTTTGTTGGTGTTGTATCTGCTACATTATTAAACTTACGAGCCAGTTTGGTCTTGTCTCTTTCAAGTGCTTTATTAGCTTTAGCCGGGGGAGGAAATGTAGGACTCCTTGCTCTTGGTGGTATTCTTTCTATTCTTCCATCAGTTTTTATTTCCGAGAAAATAGATCGAAGGGTTTTAAGAGAAAGAATAATCTATATTTCTATAACTCAACCCATAATATCTTTTGGTATTTATTTTTTTCTACGCGAAGATTTCAGTTTATTTGAAGTATTAGTTTCTGGTCTTATTGGAGGTTTAGTTGCTAACCTTGCTGCATTTTCATTAATTACATACATTGAGGCAGTATTTCAAATTACTACGAACTTCAGACTTTCAGAACTTGCAGATAGAAATCATCCAGGTTTGAGATATTTAGAAGAAAAGGCTTTAGGTACTTTTAATCATTCATTGGTTGTCGGTACATTAGCTGACAGAGCCTCAAATGTAATTAACGCCAATTCTCAATTAGCTAGGGCAATGGCATATTTCCACGATCTAGGTAAAACCGAAAATCCAACTATGTTTATTGAAAATCAGTTTGGTTCAAGTAATCCACACGATAACTTGTCAACACATGAGTCATCTAGGATCATTAGAGCGCACGTAACGGATGGTATTAAATTAGCAAAAAAATTTAAAATTCCGGAAATTGTCTATACAGGTATTTTAGAACACCACGGCGATTCAATTATGAGGTTCTTTTATGAAAAAGAAAAAATAAGTAATCCTGATGTAGATAAAAGTGAGTTCAGGCACTTAGGCAGAAAACCAACCTCTAAAGAAACTGTGATTTTAATGTTTGCTGATGCACTTGAAGGTGCGTGTCGAGCAAGGTTCTTGAATGAAGATGCTGATGAAGAAAAAATCAGTAATGTAATTGAAGAAATATTTACAGAAAAAATTTCTGATGGTCAATTAGACAACGCTCCGATCACATTTTCTGATATTGATAAAATTAAACAGTCATTTCAAAAGAGCTTAGAAGGACTTTACCATCAAAGAGTAATGTATCCAGATATATCAGAAGAAGAATAACATGAAAGTCATTCGTAGGGGATATTTCTATAAGGATGAAAAGGTAAGCATTTCCAAAGCAGTTACTGTCTTCAATTCATTTTACGATATTTCGGATCAATTCTACTTTACTCTCTCATCCGTTTCAAATTCAGAAATATCGAATATAAACAAAGAATATTTTAACAAAAATGGCCCAACAGATGTACTTTCATTTCCACTGTTTGCTGGACTCGAAGAGATTAACTGTCTTAATCCAGAAAATGAAGAATCACTCGGTGATATGTTTTTTTGTAGACCTATATTAAAAAAAAATGCAGCTGATTACGGTAAAGATATAATGGATGAATTACAGTTAGTATTAGTTCATGGCCTCTTACATTTAGTTGGATACTCGCATACTGAAGAAGAAAAAATGCGGAATAAAGAAAATGCAATCCTAGAAAAGGTATGGAATGAAGTTAGATGACATTAACCTAAACCACATTGCCATCATTATGGATGGTAATGGGCGTTGGGCAGAAAATAAAGGCTTAGAGAGAACTGCTGGTCATGCAGCTGGTGAAGAATCTCTTTCTAAAACTATTCACTGGGCATTAGATAATAATTTGAAATGGTTAACGGTTTATGCTTTTTCAACTGAAAATTGGATGAGAAGTTCAGACGAGGTTGAATTTTTAATGTTTTTTAATAGAGATTTGCTTATCAGAAGAAGGGATGAATTTAACAAATTAGGTGTTCGCTTTCATTTCTTAGGAGATCTGGATGATGATAAAATTCCTGAAGAAAATAAAGTATTGATGTCTGAAACAGAAGAGTTAACCTCTTCAAACAGCAAATTGAATTTAGTATTTGCTTTTAATTATGGTTCTCATAATGAAATCCACAATGGAATTAGTAAGTTGGTTAGTGACTACGGCCACAAAGTTAGTGTCGAGATTCTTGATAGTGAATTTAAAAACTATTTGTACATCCCTGAAATGCCAGACCCAGATCTTTTAATTAGAACCGCAGGAGAACAACGATTAAGTAACTTTCTACTATATCAACTTAGCTACACTGAACTTATGTTTTTTAATACACTTTGGCCTGAATTTTGCGAAACAGATCTAAATCAAGCTGTAAATGAATTTTCCAAAAGAAAGAGAACCTATGGACAAGCCTGATAAAGAATTATTTGAAAAAATAGTCAAAATAGCTCAAAATAGGGGATTTGTATTTAATGCATCTTCAATATACGGTGGATTAAGAAGTTCATATGACTACGGTCCACTTGGAGCAATGCTAAAAAGTAATATTTCACAAATCTGGTGGAAATCATTAAAGACACCCGAAGTAAAAATTTATCCAGTCGACACTGCGATTATACAGAGTACAGATGTCTGGAAAGCCTCTGGTCATCTGAGTGAATTTTCTGATCCGATGGTTGAGTGCAAGAATTGTAATTCTAGATTTAGAAGTGATGCCGAATTGGATAATTTGTGCTGTGATCAGCAAGAGTTAACAGAACCAAAAAACTTTAATCTGATGTTTGAGACAAACATTGGACCAGTTCAAAGTGAAAATTCACAGGTTTACTTAAGACCCGAAACAGCACAAGGTATTTTTGTTAACTTCGAGAATGTATTGCGAACAATGAGAGCAAAGCTCCCATTTGGAATTGCTAATATCGGTAAGTCTTTTAGAAATGAAATTACACCCGGACAGTTTGTTTTCAGAACGAGAGAGTTTGAGCAAATGGAAATAGAATTTTTTTGTAAAGAAGAAGATTCTGAAGAATGGACACAATTTTGGATTGAGAAGAGGCTTAATTGGTATAAAGATCTTGGACTCAAAGAAGATTCACTACGTTTAAGACCCCATGAGCAAGATGAATTGGCTCATTATGCGAAATCTACAACTGATATTGAGTATCTATATCCATGGGGTTGGGGAGAGCTAGAGGGTATTGCTGATCGTGGTAATTATGATCTTGCCGCCCATCAGGAGAAAAGTGGTAAAGATTTAACTTATTTTGATTCCATAGATAATTCAAAATACCTACCTACAGTCATTGAACCTGCTGGTGGACTAACTAGAACAGTATTTGCTTTATTACTTTCAACTTATGAGGAAGAAATACTCGAAAATGGGGACACAAGAACTTTATTCAAAATGAATTTTGATGTTGCCCCAATACAGATAGCAATTTTGCCACTAAGTAAAAAAGACGAGCTTATAAAAGTATGTAATGAAATTGATGGCATTCTTGGAACTAAATTTAGAACTGAAATTGATGTTACCCAATCAATTGGGAAAAGATATAGAAGACAGGATGAAATCGGAACTCCTAATTGTATAACTGTAGATTTTGAGACACTAGATGATAAATGTGTAACTGTAAGAAACAGAGACACAATGGAGCAGGTAAGAATTGAAATAGCTGCTCTAGACAAACATTTTCAAAACTAAAATGGGTATCGCAAAAGATTCCATAGAGTCCTTAAAGTTAAAAGCAAAAATCAGTGATTTTGTATTGAGTTCAACGACGGGAAAATTGCGAGGTAACAAAGGAATGGCCCTATGCCCATTTCATGGTGAAAAGACTGCAAGCATGAGCTTTACTGATGAAGAGAATCTATTTCATTGTTTTGGATGTAAAGAGGGAGGAGATATATTCAAATATGTACAACTTGCTAATAATGTGGAGTTTCAAGAATCAGTAGAAATCGTAGCTGACAAGTATGCATTTAATTTAAAATATACAGATTCGCAATATGAATCTAATCAGAAAAACCTAATCCAAATGATGAAGATTATTGGAGAGTATTTCATAACAAATATTCATGAAACTTCATCCTCAAAACCTAAGCAATATTTGAGTACTAGAAAAATAAATAATGAGCATATTGATAGGTTCAAATTGGGATTTGCAGAAATCGATGAAAAGATATTCTATGATTTTTGTACACAAAATAAAATTAGTAAACAAAATTTAAAATCTCTTGGACTTCTGAGTGAAAAACAAAATCTATTGTTCAGAGAGAGGATACTATTCCCAATAACTAACTTTAGAAATGAAACTGTCGCATTTGGGGGAAGAGCATTAAATGATTATGGTCCAAAATACTTAAATTCTTCAGAATCTCAGGTCTATAAAAAAAATAGAACACTTTACTTTACAGAATCTTTTCTTAAGAGTGTGAAAGAATTTAAAGAGATAATTATTGTCGAGGGTTATTTTGATGTACTTGCATTTAACTTACTTGGGTATGCAAATGTAGCATCTCCATCAGGAACAGCTTTAACTGTCCAACAACTCGAACAATTGTCTAAATATTCCACAAATATAATTCTTTCTTTCGATAATGACGAAGCTGGAATAAATGCTACGAGAAGAATACTTGAATTGAAAAACTCAACTACTCGAGATTTAAATTTGTCCTGCCTAGTTTTACCCAAAGAATTCAAAGATATCGGCGAATATTTTGAAGATGGTAATGATAATGTTGAATCTTTACTTGATCAAAAAGTTGACCTAATTGAATTTTGTGTAGATGCGTTAATTGATAAACAAGAAACTGATAAACGAAAAGTATTCTCTGACTTTAAAACCCTTATTACCTCTCTAGGGCCCCTTGATAAAGATTTCGCATTTGATACACTTTCAAAAAAAATAAATACACCAAAAGATATACTCATCAAGGAATTAAATCATAGACAGTCTGTCTCAAGCGTAGATACAAACTCTAATGACGATTCAATAAACAATATCCACATTGAATCTTTTAAGGCAATATTTCTATCAAGTCTAATAAAAGGCAATTTTAAGGACTTGCAAGACCATACTGATCTAATAAACTCAAATATTGAATTAACAGATGAAATTGCAAATCTTAGATCAGGGGATAGTCATGAAAATACTGAAAAATACATCAATGTTTCTTTTACAGATGAGCAGCTAAATGAAGCTATTGCAAGATTGTATATTCATTATTTCGAAATCAAAATCAATTCACTTATCAACCAGCTAGAAAAATCAAATGATATAAATATCTTTTCAGAAATAGAAATATTAAAAAAGAAAATTGAAAATTATCAGGATACCCTTTAATTCATAGTATTATTAATTTGCTATCCGAGGTAGCTCAATTGGCAGAGCAGCGGACTGTTAATCCGTTGGTTGTGGGTTCAAGTCCCACCCTCGGAGCAATTAATTATCAACACAATCTCAATCATGTATATAATTAAGTATCAGACAATAGGAGGAACATGTCAGAAGCATTAGAATTCGTCAAAAAAAACATGGAAGGAAAAGATCTCAGTATTTTGCCTGGATCTATCAAGTGGGTTGTAGATTCACAAATAGTTTTTATGAGTCCTGAAAGTAGCGAAGTAACAGATGAGGATGCTGAAGCAGCATGCACAATCACTACTGATATGGAGACTTTTAAGGGTATGTATGATAAGTCTGTTAGCCCTCAGGCAGCATTTATGACCGGAAAAATAAAAATTGCTGGTGATATGGGCATTGCACTAAAGTTGCAATCAGTCATAGGATAATTAAAGGGCCTGTAGCTCAGTTGGTTAGAGCAACGGACTCATAATCCGTCGGTCGCAGGTTCGAGTCCTGCCGGGCCCACTTGAAAACATTTATGCATTCTAAAACTATAAATGTCCGAACAATTGGATTGATATTTGCATCGACACTATTAATTCCCTCAAATTACGGATTAAATATTTTAGGGTTAAACTTTGAAGACCTGCCAGTAGTTTTTCTTACATTATTTTTATTGTATAAAAAGATATATAATTACAATCCTGTTTCAAACAATGATAAAGTTTTTTTATCATTCATAATTTTATTTATTTTGTACTCAAATATATTTACTCAAAATTTTGAAATATTTAATCAAACCAATTTAAGATTCTATTTTTACTTTACCCTTAGTTATCTTTGCAGTGATGTAGTCAGAGAAAACAATGAAAGCTTGATTACAATTTTTGAACCACTTTCATATGTCATGATTGCGAATTTTGCTGTTGTTGTATTTCAAGTTCAACTTCCTGGGACTATCGATGGGTGGATACTAAATAATTCAGGTAGTACTAATCCCTTCACATCAGGAAGACTAGGAGGATTTCAAGGTGGTGGTCCAAATGTTATTGGAGTGATTTGTACTCTGTATATACTTCTTTGTGTATATAAAGCTTCAAGTTCTGATAATATTTTTAAATACTTACTTTCAGATAAGCTAAATACGGCACTACTTATTATTTCAATTTTCAATCTCTACATTACATATTCTAGGGGTTCATATTTGGCATTATATGCTGGCCTTCTTTTACTTTTAATATATACAAGATCTCTAACAGCCAAGTTTAAAATTTACTTTTTAATTATTTCAATATTTTTTTCTGTCATTGTAATTTTCATATTCCCTTCAATTTTCCTAAAACAATCAAACAGAAGCTTTTTAAATAATCTCGCCATAAGCAATCTAGAGCTCTTTGACGGGAGTGGCGGTGGCCATTATATTAAAGAGGTCTACAAGGATTATTTATTAGGGCTTGACGATAATGAAATCTTAGAAAAATTCAATATCGTTTATTCAGAAAATGATAAAAAAAACTATAGCAAGAATTTAACACAAAATGAAATTGACCCAGCTGAAGGATATTTGAAGTTAAAATTTGACTAC
>ERZ1046876.1823-NODE-1823-length-13572-cov-6.107642_pt1 | contig 13572 bp, 16 predicted proteins | sample MGYA00383094_ERZ1046876 | MGnify/ENA primary metagenome ERZ1046876 (study PRJEB29581, sample SAMEA5548364) | metagenome | biome: marine; feature: coastal; material: water | depth 50 m | study: Short-term variability in the microbial, nano- and picoplankton...
ATCCGTAAAAATCAGCGTCTTTTTGAATTTTTGCCCTCTTTTCGAGTGCTTGTGCCTCAGTAATGATACCCGCATTCATCTCAGCATCAATGGACATTTGCTTTCCTGGCATTGCATCGAGAGTAAAACGGGCTGTAACCTCGGCGATTCGACCAGCACCTTTTGTAATTACAACAAAGTTAATAATTACTAGAATAAAGAAGATAACCGCACCAACTACATAATTCCCCCCTACTACGAAAGTACCGAAAGATTGGATAACGGAACCCGCGTCTCCATCTCCTAAAATGAGCCTGGTAGAAGCAACATTTAAACCAAGCCGGTAAAGGGTTACAGCAAGCAATATGGTCGGAAAAACAGAAAATTCCGGAGGTTCTTTGACATAAACTACCGTCAATAAAATTAACAAAGAAACAGCAATACTGAAAACCAGTAAAATGCTTAACAGGTCCTTGTGAATAGGAATAACAAGTAAGAAAACAGCGGCAAAAAGCCCAAAAATGAAGCCAAGATCAGAATTTCCCTTTAAGCGAGAAAAGAAAGGAGCAAATTTGGACATAATATCCATCAAATAATAGCAAACTTAGGTTTGCTTTTAGAGAGTAACCTTCTCGCTTTGAGGCGATGGAAATAATAGGCATTAAGCTTGTACACATCTGCAAGAATACGGGCCACGACTTGATACAGTTGTAGTGGAATTGCCTCTCCAACAACACCTAAAGCAAAAAGCATTTGAGCAACTGGTTTATCCTCAACCATAGGCACTTCAAATTCTTTCGCAATCGCTCTTATTCTTCGGGCTATCATATCATGTCCTTTCGCAACAACCACTGGAGCATTATCCGTGCCTTTTTCATATTTTAAAGCAACGGCATAGTGAGTTGGGTTGGTAACGACAACATCTGCGGTGGAAACATCTTGTAAATTTTGCCCCATTGCCATTTCCATCGCTTTTTTCCTCTGTGCAGACTTTACCTCCTCAGCCACCTCTTTGCTTTTGCGCTCCTCTTTCACCTCCTGCTTGGACATTTTCATCTCCTCGTTGTGTTCATTTTTCTTAATGATAAAGTTGATTATTGCCACAACAAGCAACATCAGTACGAGGAGGGCAAACATGACCAAAAGCAGTTCATAAATGAATCCTGGTATATGCTGTATGGGTATCGGTGCGTAGAAAATTGGATCCTTTAGAAAAATTATGATCGTAAGCCAGACAACGGTGCCAATAGATAAAAACTTAAGGAAATCCACTGCAAAGGTTTTAAGAGCTTTAAGACCCCAAATTCGCTTTACCCCACTTATGGGGTTCATTTTACTAAACTTAGGTTCTAAAGCCTTGGGAGTTAGACTAAAACCAGTTTGAACCCCTTCGGCCATTAATGACGCAAAAAAACATCCAGCAAGCATTGGAAGCACGATCAACCCCATGGCTACATAAGAATCGCTAAACATTGCGGACATTCCTTCTTGAGTTGCCTGTATGCTGTTTAGGTTCTGAAAAATAGATTTAGTAAAAAGCATAAGTTCACCCGCCTTGGTTGGAGCCCAAAAAAATAGTACCAAAAGACCGGCAAGCAATGTGGCCGTCATTCCAATTTCGGGGGCTTTTGCAAACTGTCCGCGTGACCTTGCCTCGGAAAGTTTTTTCTCCGTGGGTGGTTCTGTTTTTGAACTCTTATCTACGTCTGACACGATCCAAAAATCTTATCCAGCTTGAATGATGTCGAGCATAACCTTAACAGACCTACGACTATGCTCGATCACATAGGAGGAAAAAAGTAAAATAGATGAAACCAGCAGAACCAAGCCCGATATAATCCTCACCGAAAAGCTTGTTATAAATACATTCATTTTGGGCACTGCTTTTCCAAGCACTGCGAAAGATATATTAACGATGAAATTTAAAGCAATAAAAGGTGCAGCCATTAAGACTCCCAAAACAAAGACATTGGATACTTCGCTCACATATTCAACCATGGGATTGGCTTGGAGAAAAAAAGTGCCAATCGGAAGAAGTTCAAAACTTAAGGTGAATGCTTTGATAACTTCGTGATGAATTCCAACAATAAAGAATATCAATAAACTAAAATAGTAAAACAAACTACTTAATGTAGCATCGGTCGAACCAAGCAGGGGATTAATACTATTACTCGCCATGAGACCAATCTCGTAAGAAATCAAGTACCCAGCTAGCTCGACTGCAAAGAAAACCATACGCACCATCATGGCAAGCAGCAGACCGATACAGACTTCATTCATCGCTAAAATAATTACGCCGACATAATGAGTTGAAAGCTCCAAGTCTGCGGGCACATATGGACTAATTAACAAAGAAAGCATCAGACCAAAAGCCATGCGTATACGAACTGGTATTAATCTACCGGCAAAAAGAGGAATACCTAAAAAGAAGGTGCCAGTTCTGAGTAACACCAGAACCCAAACTACAATTTGCCCTGCCTCAATGGTCACTGAGCCATGGTTGGGATCAGATTAAACATCGAGATACAAAAGTCCGTCAAAGTTTTTAGAATAAAATTTGAAGCGAGTACAATTGCGAGGGAAACACATATTAATTTAGGTACAAAAGTAAGAGTTTGCTCCTGGAGACTTGTAATTGACTGAATAAAACTAACTAAAAGCCCAACAACCGTAGCGGTACCCAAAATAGGAATAGCAATTAGTAAGGCCGTCTGTAACAGATTCCTCATCAAATCAACTGCCAATTCCATTGTCATAACTTATTACCTTAAACTAGGTTATATTAAAACTACCCACCAGGGATTGAACGATCAGGTACCAACCATCAACAAGAACAAAAAGAAGAAGTTTGAAAGGCATGGAAATAACGACTGGAGGCATCATCATCATACCCATAGACATGAGTGTTGAAGCCACAATAAAATCTACAACAATGAAAGGTATGAAAATCAAAAAACCCATCTGAAATGCAGTTCGCAACTCGCTAAGAATAAAGGATGGAACAACAATACTAAGTGGGAGTTCATCACGAGTCATGGCTCCTTGCCTAGAAATTTCCAAAAAGAACTGGGCATCTTCTTGTCGTGTCTGGTTCATCATGAAATCTTTCATGTAAGCAGTAGAAATCTCAAGGGCTTCTGAGGACTTCATGGCCTTCTCCATGTAGGGTGTAACGGCGTCATCATAGATTTTATTCCATATTGGACCCATGATAAAAAAGGTTAGAAATAATCCGAGACCGATGATTATTTGACTTGAAGGAGCTGCATTTACACCAATAGCATTTCGAACAAATCCAAGTACTATTATGATCCGAGTAAAACAGGTCATCATCATAATGACAGATGGACCAAGCGTCAAAATAGTCATGGCGATTACCAATTGAATCGCCAGTCCCAAATCACCCTCCTCGTTAGCACCACTTACATCAATTCTCAGACCCGGTGAACCTGTCCCTGTAGTTTGTGCTTCAGCAAAGTTACAGAATATCAAAAGGGTAAAAGACAACAAAACCCAACCAAACTTAAAACGATTTAAATTACCCATAAAAGCTGCAAAGAACATGTCTCATTAGTTTCAAATTTGGTCAGCACCTGTGGAATCGCTTGGGTCTAATTTCGCCAAGTGTTCGATTCGACCGGGACTTATCCCCAGCAAAAATTTGTGTGAATCGTATTCAGCCACCACAAGAAACTGTTTATTGCCAAGGGATCGCGTTTCGCCAAGTTTTATCCCTTTCCCACTATTCGTAGATTTCGAAAGTTGACTACTAGAAACGAATCGATTCAGGAGGTAAGCTAAACAAGCTAAAATACCTAAAAATCCGATAACACGAAAAATTTGGCTAAATTCTTCGAGTTGACCCATAGTATGACCAAATGATCACTTTCCTATACAGGAGTGTGAGGCAGATGTAAATTGAGAGATGAAAAAAAAGAGAACACCTAGGATATCGAATCGACAATTTCGGTAATCTTAAGCCCAAACCGATCGTCAATTACGACAACCTCACCAAGGGCGATGAGTTTGCCATTAACCAACAAACTGACAGGGTCCTTAGCATTCTGTTTTAATTGAATCTGGGACCCAGGACTTAATTCTACAATTTCTTTCATTGGCAGTTGGGCAGTACCCAACTGAACCGTGACTTGGACTTTTACGTCCATAACAATGTCCATTTTTTTGCTATCCATAAGATTTACCGATTAAGTTAAGACTTTCTGACATGCACTCATTTACTTGATAAGCGACTTGATCGCCCGTTAATCCGACCTCACCAATAAAACAGGTACGATCTTCAATTCTGGCTTTTGTTTTAGAAATAATTTCTGGATTCAATTCGATAACGTCATCGACTTCTAAATTTAATAAATCCCGAACGCTAAGTTCGAATGCATCCCATTCAATAGATACATCAACAGGAATTTGATCATAAATCTCGTGCCACTTGGGCGAGATTGATTGCTTTACACTGCTTGGAGTACTGGTTTGGGAAAGTAGCCCACTGAGAACGGGTTCCATGGTGTAGTAAGGAACCGATATTCGCAGAGGACCAGAAACATCACCAAAAGATGCCTCCATACTAAGGATCAACATCATAGCGTGTGGAGGGGAAGTCTGTAGAAATTTCCCGGTTGTCTCCGTACCGATTATAACTGGATTGAGTTTCTTAATTGAGTCCCACTGTTTACACCATTCCTCCAGAATAATAAGATTAAAATCTTCTACCAAAGCTTTCTCAATATCAGTGAGTCCGCGTTCTTCAGGATTGGTAGACCCTCGCCCGCCTAGAATGCGATCGACAACAGTTGCTGATAAATGGGCATTTACATCAAGCAATCCTACACCATTGAGTTCCTGCAATTTGAAGAGAGTAACACAGGAGGGGGAATTAATCGAAGAAACGAAACTTTTGTAAAGATCCGCATTTAAATCTTCTAGCTCAAGATTAAATTCTGTACGAAGAAACATCGAAAGATGTCCTGAAAGGTAATAGACAAACTGTTCAGACTTAGTTTTAAGAAGAGCAAGATCTGCTTCAGATAATACAATGGGATTCGTAAAATCGTAGTTCTTAATTTTCAAGTCAGACGAATCAGAAATCTTTGTGCCATCGTGCAAAAACACAAACCTTTCGTCACCAGATTTACCGCTCAGTTCATCGACATCAAAGCTCTCGTCTTCAAAATTATCTGAATCAGGCATAGGAAACAAATACTAGTTATTGAACCACAAATTGTGTGAAATAGATTTGGCGGATCAAATCGCTTTCTCCATCTCGGTATTTTCGAAGTACCATGGAAAATGATTTCTTTAAATCAATTCTCACCCGTTCTTGAAATCCATCCAACTGGGCATCTTCGTAGGTGTACCCACCCATTATAGAGAGGGCCTTGTCACGGATACGATGCTCATTCATTTCCAAAACTTTTTCAAAATCTCCAGCAAGCCCTTCCATCCTGAGTTCGATGTTAATGTAACGAGATTTAATGGGACCACCCAAATTGGTAATAAGTTGCTTTAATTCGTAAAATTTCTCTTCACCTGACGGTTCCATATTCAAAGGTTGACCACCTTCAATAATTTGATCTTTAACGATCTGTTCAGGTTTATTCATCTTAATTACAAAAGTCATAGCTGCTACGGTCAATGCTGGGGCAAGTATGATTGCAATTAATGCCGGCACCAAATTTCCGCCGCCGGATTTCTTCTCACTTTCATTGGTCGGTAACTCATCTAGTTGGTCTGCACACATTGGGTATAAAGGTTTAAGGGTTAACGCTTTAAATTGACTGCTTCAGTAAGGATGGCATCTGAAGTTGTCACTATTCTCGATCCAGCTTGGAATGATCTTTGATGACTTATCATCATAGCAAATTCGTTGGTCAGGTCGACATTAGAAAGTTCAAGAGCGTATTGTTTAATCTTACCATTCGAACCCGTCCCCGGAATCGAATTTTCAACTAATCCAGCGAAATTTTCACCAGGTTGCCCATTAGAATAAAAACCATTTCCAGTACGTTGCAAATACTGAGGAGCTTGAAAATTGGCTATCTTCACCTGCCCTGCTACGCGGATCGAATCTTGCCCATCTTTACTGACGATGAGGCTAACCACTCCATCATCGTCAATTCGACGAGCTAATAGATCCTCGCCATCTTGAAGACCAAGAAGAAGTGGTTGACCTTCGATATTTGTTAACTGGAAACGATTTTGGTCTCGAGTTACAACTATACCTTCAGCAGTTGATTCAAAAGCTCCTGCTCTCGTATAAAAAACCTCACCAGACTCTGGGTCTATAACTTCGAAAAAGCCACCTGCATTGGGCAAAGCTTCCCCCTGTATTGCTAAGTCTAAATCAAGACCAGTATTCTCAATAATACCTTGGTTGAAATTGGAGGACAAAGATCCTACGCTTACACCAGAGCCATGGTTCCTTGTAGTATTTCGTGGTTCACCATTTACAGCAGGACCTGCATTATTTTGATGAATATAAAAATTATCAGTAAAGTTAGCCCGGGCAGATTTGTAGCCAAGGGAATTAACATTGGCTATATTGTTACTAAGAACTTGCAATCCCTCTGAAAAACTTTTGAGGGCGGAAACACCGTTATGGAGTGAAGGAATCATACGAAATAACTTATCTGAATTAACAAAATTTCTTATTTGGGATAAGCACTATTTGTCTAAATTGTCGTTATTGCCCAAAGCCTGTTCCAGTTTTCTGTCATCCTGGGCCAACTCAACACGCTTGATGTCTGAAGGATTGTAGGTATTTCCGTTTACAACAACTTCTATCGTACCGTCGTCAGATCGGTTCACGGCTTCCACAATTCCGTTTACTTCCTTGTTATCGGAAAGAATTCCCACACGATTACCCAAATAAGTTTGGGCAAGCATTTCACCGTGCGAATCTGCGAATTTTGAAAATCCTTGGGTGAACTGCTGCATTTGTTCAAGGGAAGCAATGTTAGCCATTTGAGAGATAAACTCGGTATCTTTCATCGGTTCCAAAGGGTCTTGGTTCGTAATTTGACTCGTAAGCAATTGCAGGAAGTCATCCATTTTTAACTGACTGTTACTCTCGGATGCATCTTTAGCTGAGAGGCTCGGTTGATTGTTCAAAAGAGCAGAATTGGAAATTGTATCAATCATGGTAAATTTTGTTTATTGGAAAATGCATGATCCATTTCTTTGTAAGAACTGAATATGTGGGTATTTAAAGAATGCTCGCTTGGAATTGGAAGGGTATTAGAGAAAGAAAGAAGCTTGGTTGCCAAGAAGTCACGAGTCTCTTGGTTATTGGAAATGAAACAAATCTTAAAATCATTGACTGCTTTTTCGATACGGACTGAAACTGAACTTCCATTGTCGAGGGAAAATGCAAAACGAAGAATTCCATTATTGTGGGAAAAACCAATGCCACCTGAAACAAACGAATCTTCAACGCGATCAAGAAGCTCGTCATGAGATAAAGGATTAGAGTGCGTAAGCTCATTATCATTGAATGAGTTTTTTGGTTTTTTATGATATTTGGAATCATCAAGATTGGGATAAGTAGTAGCACTTTTTGTGCCACCAAAACTTAAATCATCAATCTTACTGAACCTTGTACCTAGATTGTGGCCAGATAAGGTTGAAATTTGTTGGGGTATAGACCCCGAAGTCTTAGATTGAGGACGATGAGACGATGTAGGGTTCGAATGTGGATAAGGTTGAGGTATCACTTTCGACGGCATCGAAGAATTCGAGAGTAAACTTTGGCCTTTAAGTGGGTTGGCTTGGTTACTATGAAAACTTAAATTTCCAAACTTAGATGCCTTCACAGATGAACCGGAACCTACATGATTAGCTACAGTGCTAGGCTTTGTGATATTATCTTTGGAAGAATTGTTGCTTACACCTGAACGAGAAATATTGTCATTCCCTTTTTCAGAAACATTTCGAGGCAATTGATTAGAAGATGTGCTAAATTTTTGTAAATTAGAATTAAAAGTTTCAGCACGCATTTTGGGAGGCAACCAAAAAGAACCAGTCGACCCCATCGCCTGATGACCTTGCGACGGGCCTTTGGTGCTGGGATTAAAAGAAACTTCGGTCATAACTTATTACTCCATACTCACGCTAGGTAGGAGCCCTCGATCTCTCATCGCTAGTGCATCTGCCAACTCGATTAAATCATCCTGATCACTATTTAACATAAATGCAATAATCGGAGCTTTATCCTCTGCTTTTAGCATTTCAAAAATCCCTAGAGCCTCCTCAAACCTCCTTTTTTGTCTCCAATTTTGGATTTCTACGCTTGCTACTTCAGGTCCCATCTCGATCCACCTATTAGCTGTGTCCTTGTACTCCTTTAATTTTTCCTCACTTAAATCCTTCCCCTCCTTAGACTCAAACTCGGCAAGCCGTGAAGACAAATCGTCTTGGATCCGGTTAAGTTCTCTTTTCTGTTTTTCCAAGGATTCAAGATCCATTGAAAGAGCGGATTCTCTTGCATCGAGGCCTTTCTCTCGTTCCAAAAGCTTATCTTTTAATAAGGATAATTCCTTGGACAATTGATTCATTGAATGAGTTTCTGCGGGAGAATAACTAGTATCATCTGCATCGAACTCAACACTGGTAAACTCCGCTTTCACTACCGGAGCTAGTTTAAAAAGATCGTCAAAATTTAAAAACAACATTAGCCCGGCACTAGCAACGGACATCAAGACGGCAAGGAGGACAATAACAGATGCAGAGAATTTCATAAATTAGGCTTGGCGGTTTATTCTTTGAAAAAGAAATCTAGCACCGATAATGTCTTCGAGTTCTTTTTGTTCTTTTGAATTTTCTTGGAAATAGTGAGCTTCTTTTTGCTTTTCTTCGAGCTTGAGAACGGCTTTGTATTCAGAATCTTTACTTAAGAATATTTCCCTTCTGGAAACTTTAATTTCCTGGGCTTGTTTGAGCTCCAATTCGATCTTAGAAATACGCTCACGCTCCAAGTCTAAACTACTTTGCAATGACTGAATTTGCTCACCTCGAAAACTACCTTTTTGTCTTTCCTGCATAAGTTGAAAAATCGCCTCTTGTCTATCCCGGGCTGCTGTTAACTTGGTATTTAGTTTTTCTACCTCCTGTATCGAACCTGCGAATTGAGAAAGAGCCACATCTCTCTTATTCTCCTTGAGGCGTAAAAGTGCCTTTAGTTTAAATACAAAAGACTTCATCTAAGTACATTCCTCAATTCAGAAAAAGCATTTTCGCGCTGGGATAAAACATCAAACTTCTGACGCAGAAAATCTTGGATTCCTGTAAATTTATCGATAGCAAGATCTATCTTGGGGTTACTATTTTTCACATATGCACCAACATTAATCATATCCTCATTTTGATGATAGGTGGACAGAAGATCTCTCGCATGGGAAATTAAAGACAGCTCCTCTTCATTACAAACCGACCGATCCAAACGACTAACACTGCTCAAGACATCAACTGCCGGGAAGTGGTTGGCATTTGCCAGTTTTCGGGAAAGAACAATATGACCGTCCAAAAACCCGCGAACCGCATCGGCGACAGGTTCATTCATGTCGTCCCCTTCAACTAAAACGGTGTAAATTGAAGTAATTGCACCTAATTCACTCGTGCCTGTTCTCTCTAATAACTTGGGCAACAGTGAAAAAACAGATGGCACATAGCCCCTTGACGCAGGAGGTTCTCCAGAAGCAAGCCCGATTTCTCTTTGAGCCATGGCAAACCTAGTCAGGGAATCCATCAATAGAAGGACTTTTTGACCTTCATTTCGAAACCCTTCGGCAATTGCGGTTGCCAAAATAGATGCACGAATTCTCATAGGTGCCGGTTGGTCAGAAGTTGAAACAACCACAATCGATTTTCTTAATCCCTCTTCACCTAAATCGCTTTCCACAAATTCTCGTAATTCACGACCTCTTTCCCCTACAAGTGAAATGACATTTACATCGGCATCCGAACCCTTGGCGATCATGCCTAAAAGAATAGATTTCCCCACACCACTTCCTGCGAAAATCCCTATTCTTTGCCCAACTCCCATGGGGACAAAGCAATCTATCGACTTGATCCCAGAAGCAAAAGGCTCTTTGATTCTTGTCCTTGATAAAGGGTTAGGTGGGTCTGCATAAAAACCATCACGAGAAGGAGCAACTAAAGGGCCTTTCCCGTCAATCGGCCGACCCATACCGTCTATAATCCTACCCAATAAGGATGGCCCGAATGGCACTTCATTCGAATTTCGGCGAGAAATCACCTTACAACCAGGATGGATCAAATGGATACTACTTAAAGCCATTAAAAGAACAACGTTTTCACGAAATCCAATCACTTGGGCTTCGATCTTCTCGCTGCTCCGGTCAGACGTAATTGAGCAAACTTGACCGATTGAGGTTTCCGGACCTTCAGATTCAATTACTAAACCCGTAACCCGGCGAACTACTCCAACCTTGTCAAAGGTTCGAACACCTCGAACACCATTTTGCAAAAGAGAAAATCGTTCTGACAAAGAATTAACCATTTCCAGTCAACTCCTCTCTTACCTTTCGCATTTTGGTGGCGATTCTTCCGTCCAAAAGGCCAAACTTGCTCTTAACTTGGCAATCTCCTTTGGACAAGGATGCATCCTCGAAAAATTTCACTCTGGGAAGATCTGCTAAAATTGCATCTTCTCCATCCAAATTATCAAAAATTCCCGCAATCGCACTCGCAAAACCATCCTCATTTTGCGAAGCATTATCATCGTCGACTTCTTGATGATCTATCTCTTTGCCCATGGCTTTTAGTAGTTTTAGATCTTCTGGACAAAGAAACACTTGAAGGTTTTCATCTTCATCCGCAAATTCGCCGATTAAAGAACGGACAATTTTCTCAACCTCACTTGCACCCAATTCAATACCTGGAATTATTTTCTCAATAATTTCCATAACCAAGCTGGGAAGGTTTTCATTTAATTGATCAAGGGTGTGATCAGTTTTTTTGTTAAGGTTTTCCAGGACACTTTGCTGATTGGCAGCGAACTCATTTCTAAGTTTGTTTATTTCAGCAATATAGAAGTCAGCAGCACTTTTCTTCCCTTCCTCAAATTTTTGACCTGATTGCTCAGCAACCTTATCAATTGGAACGGGGGGAGAAGAGACTGATCTTACACTAAATCCCTTGAGATCATTAGGGAAAGAAACTTTTTTATTGAACGACAACGTCGCTTCCTCCTGTATCCAAGATAATCTCTTCATCTTCCTCAAGTTCTCGGAGGATTTGTATGACACGATCTTGAGCAGATTCAATTTCAGAAAGGCGCTTAGGTCCGAGGAATCCAAGTTGTTCTTCCAAGGCTTCAACCGCTCGCTTGGACATAGTCGCATAAACTGCTTTTTTAAGCTCAGGAGAAGCGTTCTTCATAGCAATGACCAGATCGTCTTGATCGACCTCCTTGGTAACCTTGGAAATATCACCTGGACTAAGTCGTACAATATCTTCGAAACGGAACATTCTCTGACGAATTGAACCACCAAGTTTGGGGTTTCTTTTCTCAATACTTTTCAAAAGCTCCTTGCTTTGTTCCTTATCAAACCAATTCAATAGATCAGCAGCTGCCTTGACTCCACCAGAGACAACCCGTGGAGACTGGCCTTTTTGGCCAATTCTTGCACCGAGCGTACTGGCAACAAGCTCAACTTGGGCGAGTGGGGTTGTTTCCATGCCCCCCACCCTTTCAACAACTTGTTCCTGAACATTAGGCGGCATCATCATTAGTACTTCAGACCCTTTATCAGCGTCTAAATTGGATAAAATAAATGCAATTGTCTGAGGTTGTTCTAAGCGCAAAACATTGTAAATCTGACCAGGATCCATCTCCTTTATATCCTCCATAAACTCGAGAGTGTCTCGAACTGGAGAAATGCGGTTCAAAATATTATTCGCCTTAAAATCTCCGTGTGCAAGTTCAAGGGTTTTCTTTGCAAAAGATAACCCTCCTAAGTTTGAATTCACACTGGATTCTATGATTTCCGAAAACTCATCCAACACACAATCCTTCATCTCTTGATTAACCAATGGGAAATCTGCAATTTTTTTACAAATACTATCCGCATCCTTTTGTTCAAAACGCTTTAGTAAAGTGGAGGACGCATCTGGACCTAAAGCAATCATGAGGAGGGCTAGCTTCTCATGCCTAGATAACCTGGAATAGCGCTCGGAAACGCTCTCTTCTTCTTCCTCTAATTCGTCCATACTAAACGCAAGATCGAATAAAAATTACCGAGTTGTACCCGTATCTAAGTATCTTTTCAAAGCAGTACCTACATTGTCAGGTTTTTCCTGAATTAAATCATTAAGAAGCTCAGGAGTTAAGCCACTACCCAAACTTCTTGTACCTGAGAGTAGTTGCTGGTCATCTTCATTGAGGACCTGAACTTCAGCATCACTTGGCTTGAACTTCTTGAGCATTCTCAAGAAGACTACAAAAATAGCTATCGCAAGCACCACACCAAGAAGGTTTTTCAAATGCGGGCCATAGGTATCAAGTATTTGTTGAAACTGGTTCAAAGTTTCCCCCGCAGGACCAACAAAGGCAGGCAAAAACTCAACCTCGTGAACGGTAACATGAGTACTGAGGTCGGACTGGTCGAAACGCGCCCCAATTGCATTAACAACGGCATCGCGAATACCGTCAATTTCTTGGGTAGTTCTTGGAGACTCACCTTTGGCAATAAGAACGGCAGCACTTCGCCCAACAATGGAACCTGGTTCTTGGACTTCTTCCCTAAGTGTACGACTAATTTCAAAGTCAGTGGTCTTACTTTCACGCTTTTCATCGCTTTGAGCCATGAGAGGTTCTTGTTCAGTTGCGTCTTGGCTAACATTAGGCACATTGGCACCCATTCCCGCACCTTTGTTTTGTGGCTTAGTTTCAACGGTTGTAGCCGAATCCTTGTCAGAAGTTTGCGTTCTTGGAACCTGCCCTTCTGGATCAAATTGTTCATCTAAGAGAGTCGAAGATTTGGTGTTAAGGTTTACGGAGACTCGTGCAACCACATTGTTTTTGCCCACAATGCGGGCAAGCATCGTTTCAATTTTCTGTTCAAGTCTGCGTTCTTGAGCTTGGTAAGCTTTCATCATTTGACCAACTACTCCCGCAGCCCCCTCAACCTCTCCCTCATCTGAAAGCAGATTTCCTTGATTATCAAGAACTGCTACATTGGATTTATTGATACCTTTGACTGAACGTGCTACTAAAAATTGAATGGCATTTACATTGCTTTTATCCAAAGTGTTACCTCCAGTATCAACATAAACAGACGCACTTGGACGATCGTTAGGGTCTTCGCTAAGCAACAGATTATTTTCCGGCTTCACCACAAAGACCTTCGCAGATCTGATTGCATCCATCATGGAAATAGTTCGGGCCAACTCACCTTGAATGGCTCGGGTATGATTGGTACGCTGAACGAAATCACTAATCCCAAAATTACCTTCATCAAAAATTTCGTACCCTACATCTCCACTCTTTGGTAATCCTTTCATCGCCAGTTCCATCCGTGCGGCAGCAAGTTTGTCTGCAGTCACCAAGATAGAATCGCC
>ERZ1046876.1825-NODE-1825-length-13567-cov-4.279381_pt1 | contig 13567 bp, 7 predicted proteins | sample MGYA00383094_ERZ1046876 | MGnify/ENA primary metagenome ERZ1046876 (study PRJEB29581, sample SAMEA5548364) | metagenome | biome: marine; feature: coastal; material: water | depth 50 m | study: Short-term variability in the microbial, nano- and picoplankton...
TCTTGGGCTTGACGAACATTCAGCCGGCGATCGAAAAGAAATCGTTCTTTATTCTGAATGAGACCAGTCTTTTCCGCCTTGTCCCGGTATTTTTTCCAAAGTGCCTGCGTTGTTTGAATTGGAGCATGGACGGTGTAAAATGAGAGATAGGCAAGGAACGGTTGGTCCTTGTGCTTTTCAATGAATTTGGCAGTCTCCTGCCCAAGGCGCAGGGTGAGGGATTCTCCCTTGGGACCAGAATTTAGGTTGGGGTTGGTGTAGGGAGAAAAAAATCCGCCCCGAGGTCCGCCGACATCCCAACCACCTTGATTAATATCAAATCCATGATCCGTGGGCCACGAGCCCTTACCTCCTAAGTGCCATTTACCCGCGAAAAATGTTTTATACCCTGCATCCTGCATCGCTTCTGCAAGTGTAATCTCAGAAGCTTTCAGGTTTCGCTCATATTCAGGGGGGAGGTGACTGTCATAACGACCCCTTTTTCGATGGTGTACACCTACTGGGCCCCCTATGTATTGAGTGATTCCATGATTGGTTGGGTATTTCCCCGTGAGAATGCTGGCACGAGACGGACTGCAGACCTGACAGGTTGCATAGCCCCGAGTGAATTTCATGCCCTCCTTGGCAATTCTGTCAATATTGGGGGTCTCATAAAAGGTGGAACCCTCATTGCTAAGATCTCGGGCACCCAGATCATCTACAAGAATAAATAGAACATTCGGTTTTGTTGAGGCTGAGGATAAACAGAAAAACGAAAACCATAGAAATACAAGAACGCATGACTTTTGCATGGTTATTGTAAAACCCCGAATCTTTGTTCCAAGCAATACTTAAAGGCGGAGAGGAACCTTAAAAACGATCCCCCCCCGATTTTATCATGAGCCTAGTTGGGCCAAAATCTCATTGAAAGTTTGGCTTGGGCGCATGGACTGGGAGGCTTTGGCTTCATCGGGGAAAAAATACCCACCCAAATCTATCGGGTTTCCTTGGGCAGCATTTAATTCATCCACAATGATTTGTTCTTTCTCACGCAGGCTCTGAGCCAATGGAGAAAAATGAGATTGAAGGGAGGCATCATCGGTTTGCTTGACCAGTGCTTCTGCCCAATAGAGCGAAAGGTAAAAATGACTTCCCCGATTATCAAGCTCGTTGACTTTTCGAGAAGGAGATTTGTTTTCATCGAGGAAAACACCGATTGCTTGGTTGAGTGTGTCCGCAAGAATTTTTGCTTTACCATTACCGGTTTTATTGGCCAAGTCCTCAAGGGAAACCGCGATGGCGAGAAATTCTCCAAGAGAGTCCCAGCGAAGATGGCCTTCCTGTACAAATTGTTGGACATGTTTTGGTGCCGATCCGCCCGCTCCGGTTTCAAAAAGACCTCCTCCTGCGAGGAGGGGGACAATAGAGAGCATTTTGGCACTGGTACCTAATTCTAAAATAGGAAATAGGTCGGTCAGGTAATCCCTTAAGACATTGCCGGTGGCGGAAATTGTATCCAAACCATCTTTACACCTTTGGCAGCTTACTTTGGTGGCTTCGATGGGAGGAAGGATCTGAATATCCAATTCTTCGGAGTCGAGTGTGGTTAGTTTGGCTTCCACATACTTGATCAGGTTAGCATCGTGCGGACGGTTTTCATCGAGCCAAAAAATGACCGGATTTTTACTAAGCTTTGCTCGGTTGACTGCCAATTTTACCCAATCAATGATTGAAACTTTTTTAGTTTGGCACATGCGCCAAATATCTCCGGGTTCTACTTCGTGGCTAAGAAGAGAGGTTCCGTTTTGATCCACCACCCGGACGGTTCCTGCTGCGTCTATTTCAAAGGTCTTGTCATGGGAACCATACTCTTCTGCTTTTTTGGCCATCAGACCAACATTGGCAACATTACCCATGGTCGTAACATCAAAGGCACCATTTTGTTTACAGAAATCGATGGTTGCCTGATAGACACCGGCATAATTGCGGTCAGGGATAACCGCTTTGGTATCCTTGGGGTTTCCATCAGGTCCCCACATTTGACCCGAAGTACGAATCATGGCCGGCATGGAAGCGTCGATAATGATATCACTTGGGACATGCAAATTCGTAATACCTTTGTCGGAGTTGACCATGGCGAGGGGAGGGCGCTTGGCCAAAACTTGATCAAGGGTGGACTGAATTGATTCTTTCTGCTGAGCGGTTAGAGAATCGAGTACCCGGTAAAAATCTGAGAGTCCATTGTTGGGATTGAACCCCGCTGCATCTAGAACATCTCCATGTTTCTCGATAACAGGCCCAAGATAAACCTCCACGCAATGACCAAAGATAATAGGGTCGGAGACCTTCATCATGGTTGCCTTCATATGAAGGGAGAAAAGTACATCCTCCTGACCAGCCTTTTCAATTTGGTCGGCTAAAAAGGAGCGGAGGGGAGCTCGGCTCATAACCGATGCATCAATCACTTCTCCCTGAAGTAAGGCTAGATTTTCTTTAAGGGGGGTTGTTTGACCTGAATTATCTACAAACTCAATGTTTACGGAACAGGCTTGTTGAATGATATAAGACTGCTCACTGCCATAGAAATCCCCTTCGCTCATGTGAGCAACATGAGACTTTGATTGAGGGTTCCATGGTCCCATAGAATGAGGGTTTTTTTGGGCATATGCTTTGACTGGCTGGGCAACTCTTCGATCCGAGTTTCCTTCCCGGAGAACAGGGTTAACCGCTGATCCAAGTACCTTGGCATATGTGGCACGAATATTCTTTTCCTCTTCAGACTTAGGGTTGGATGGGAAATCTGGCACTTTAAAACCTTGGTCCTGCAATTCTTTGATCGCTTCTTGGAGTTGTGGGATGGAGGCACTAATATTGGGAAGCTTTATAATGTTTGCTTCTGATTGGTTCGCAAGCTTTCCGAGCTCGGCCAGTGCATCTGGTACTCGTTGGTCGCTTGATAAATGTTCTGGGAAATGAGCCAAGATACGAGCAGCGAGTGAAATATCTTTAAGTTCATATTCTATGTCGGCATGGGAGGCAAATGCTTGGAGCACAGGTAGGAGTGAGTGGGTTGCGAGAGCGGGTGCTTCGTCTGTTTTGGTGTAAACAATGGTAGAAGTAGGCATAGTGTTAGTTGGGTTCAAAGGGTAGTAGCTATAAAGTTTCAATTCTTGTCCTGCAATCATCTTCCCTTGTAGATTTTGATTTCTATCTTGGTAATGATCAAAGTATTCTCGTTTGCTGTAAAGTTGTTTTAAAGAGTCATTATCATGGAATTTACACTTTCCAATATTGACCGAAGGTAAAAATGTTTTACAAAGTTATCTCTTGCCCATAACCAAAAATAATCAAATTGAAGAAATATCTTCATACTTTTGTATAGACGGAGAGCCAGAAACCAGTGGGCAGTATGGAAATGGAAATGTAAATGACACCTACCTGATTACCTGCTCAGACAAGGATGATGAAAATGTCTACACCTTGCAGCGGATTAATCATTTTGTTTTTAAAGACCCGGTTGCTTTAATGAATAATTTTGAGAGGGTTACTTCCCATTTACTTTCAAAATCTATCGAGCAAAATCATGGCAAGGATATTCTGACCCTTATTCCTACACGCGATGGTAAATCTTTTCACCTTGATATGGATGGCTATTATTGGCGTATGACCAAATTTATTGCGGACGGGAAATCTTTTGATGTGCCCGAGCATGATGGTCATGCCTTTGAGGCAGCTAAAGCATTTGGTCAATTTCAGGCAAATTTAAATGATTTGGGAGAGCCTGCTTTGGTTGAGACTATCCCTGCTTTTCATAATACAAGAAAGAGATTTGACCGCTTTACTGAAATTGTTAGCCGTAATCCGAAAAACCGACTAATTGAAGTTGAGGATTTGGTGGAATTATTTTTGAAACATGAGGAATTTGCAGATGCGATCAAAAGACCTGAATTTCCCAGACGAGTTGTTCATAATGATACCAAGTTAAATAATGTTTTGCTTCATCAGACAACCGGCAAAGCAATATGTGTTGTAGACCTTGATACAGTGATGCCCGGTTGTGCTCTCCATGACTTTGGCGATTTGGTGCGGACGGCGGCAAATGCCGCGGACGAGGATGAGACTGACCTGGGAAAGGTACAGTTTTTGCCTTCGCGGTTTGATGCGATTGTTGACGGTTACTTAATGGGGTGCCAGGGAATGCTGATAGAAAAAGAAATTAAAAACTTAGCCATCGCCCCGGTTGCGATTACTTATGAGTTGGCCCTGCGCTTTCTGACCGATTTTTTAGAGGGAGATGTATATTTTAAAACCCACCGGGAAGACCACAATGTAGACCGTGCTAAATCACAATTTACACTGATGAAGTCTATGCTAACATTTATGGAAGAAATGGAAGATATTATCCGCACTAAACGAGAACTTTTTTAATTTTTCTTAAGACGCGAAAATTCTTTGGGTAGTATCCACTGATCCCCATCCCATCTGATCCCATATTGACTTTCTAGGGAAATAAGCTGTGCTTTGCTGACGATCATATGGTGGTGGTCATAAGGGACTCTCTTTCCTTTAATATTCTCAAAAAACCACATTTTCTTACTTGAATTCCAACCGATTTTTAGCTCGCTTTCAGCCAGTGTAGATATGGCTAGACGGGGCAAGTTGTACCTAACTTCCGAATTCCTAATTTTTAAGTTTTCGCTTATGAAAGTATCAATTTCATCGGCATTAAAACGAAGTAGGTAGTTTAATGTGTAGGTCGAGATTCCAAGAGCAAGAATAACGAGAGAGAAAATTAGGAATGTTAACCATCTGACTGCTTTATCCCCACGGAGATCAAATGCTTTTAATTCTTTTCTGATCTTGTCTTGGGTTAATTCATCTAGCATCTCTTTCATATCAAATCATATTTATTTTAAAATAATCAGAAATTCATTTTGAAGATTGAATGGTCCATTTTCCTTCGTTCCATGAAAAACCCAAATCCATAATTTCGTCCCACGCTTTGATCGGGATAATGGTTTGATTGGATAATGGACGCACACCATTACTATGCTGGATCATCCAGTTTTTACTAAGATTATCCCAAAATATAGGGTGTGATCTTGGGCTTGATGAAAGCTTTATTTTTGCTTCCACTGGGAGGTAGATCTGGTTGTCAGCCTCCAGTTTTTCAATGCCTGCACTTACAAACTGATCCACATCCTCAGGCTTGAATTGTACGATATAATAGCAAAGGTAGCTAAGTATCCCAATGCCAATAACCAGTAGAGATATAATCACCAGAGCCTGATCTTTTGTTGCTCGCAAATTTGCTTCACGCAATGACCGGACTTCCACCAATATATTCATGATATCGGAATCCTGATTACTCGAATTTGGACACACAGCAGTGCTGTGATCTAACTCAGGAGGATTGTGATCTGTGTATTGGTTATTGGCCATAGGCGGCGATAGTAAAGTAAAGGTACTTTCTTAACCTACCTTACAATTAAATAAAAAGCCATATTCGTGGTAATATTTGCTAAAACCAAAGTCGAATACTTGTACCTACTGTCCAACCACGAAACTGTGTTTCACCCTCAGACTTTAGTTCATCATGTTGGATACCACTAATGAGCTTAAGCTTTTCGCCGCATAAATAATAATTCAGTCCAAGGTAGAAAGCCTGCTGTTCATCACCCCGACCATCATTTAAATCAATGCTTGTATCTCTTCTGTCAGAAAGCGGAATGTAACGACTGTTTAATTTGAGCCCCTCCGGCTGATCGGCTTGTTGATATAAATATCTTACCACTATTTTTAGTTTTTCATCTTTAATCCAATACATCGGCATAAGTACAACGCCACTAAAAGACCCTTCTCGCTCTAGTGTTGCCTGGTCCCCATTATCTCCCCATGCAATCGTACTGTGTAGAGCCCAAGGTCCATTTCCAATCCGATTCACCAAGGATAATGCCCATTCATTTCCGCCCGCCAGCCGGTCTTCAGTAATCGCCCCGTCTTGTTTGTAGTAGGAAAGCCAATACTCAAGAAGTTCATAGGAGCTTCCCTTCGAGTAGTCTCCAAGCCAAGAGCCGTAATAAGTTGTACTGTCTTCCCAACCTCCAATGTAATCATCGTAAGTTCCAGAAAAAATAGCGGTGTCAAAGCTGTGCTTTCCAGCAGTCCATTTCACCCATGCTGCTAATGGATTTCCTTTTTCCCTGTCGTAAAGCCATAATTTATTTGAGAAGGATGAGCGTTCCAAGCAATTGATCATGGTCGAAGATCGTTGCCATTCGTCCGCCATCCGTCCCGTTCGTCGGCCATAGCCAAAGCTCATCGAGTCAATGCCTTCCCATTCCCAAAACTGGTCGGCTTCAAAGGTGATATTGGCGGCCCGAAAAGTTTCATGTCCCCACTGTCTGTAATCATTAGGATAGGCATTGCGGTCATTGGAGATTTGGCTGACTACTTTAAACTTCCAATAGTTGGCAAATTTTCCTGTCAATCCGATCCAGACCCGCCTGAATTCTTCAAATGAATCATCAAAAGCGTTCCCTGTCTTATCCGTACCATCAATATGTCCAACTTGATGTTGATAGGAGAGGAAAAGCTTTGTGCTTTGAAGACCTGGGGACTCTGGGTTCTCATAAAATGTACCAAAGTCATTCAGTTTTTCACAAAATGTGTTGGTCGTTTGACCGAGAAGGGAGGGAAGGAAAATAAAAACGGAAATTAGAGGTGAGCAGATCCTCTTTAAAACTTTTGAGCGATTCATCTCTATTTCCTAATTGCCTTGGGGAAGCTGGTCAATCAGCATGATAAGATGTCAGTTATAGAATATTTCACCCATGGCTTATTTGGCCCACATTCAGGGAATAAGAAAACCTTACAAACTCAATTGCATTGGACTCTTCGGATAACCGCAGCTTTGTGCTTTATTGGCCACGGCACATGGGGACTGATCACCAAGTCTGGCTGGCTCCCTTTCTTTATGTCCCAGGGAATTGAGCCGGATATTGCCTGGAAGTTGCAGCCATTGATTGGGGCCTTTGATATTTTAATGGCAATTCTTTTATTGAAGGGCTCGAGTCGGGCGATTTTAATTTGGATGTTTCTTTGGGCGTTATGGACCGCCGCTTTGCGCCCACTTGCAGGGAACCTCGAAAAAGTGCAAGTGGATGGTGTATGGGTTGTGCAACTGGCAACAGACTCTATGCGTGTCGCAAAGATGCAAACTTGGGAATTTTGGGAGCGAGCTGGAAATTGGGGGCCTCCTTTTATGTTGCTGATCATGGGTGGTACCTTTGCTTTGACTCGAAAAGATTTACTTTCCGCTTACAATGAACCCGAGATAAAGGAATCCACAATTGATACCATTTTCTTTCTCTGTAAGTGTTGCCTTACATTACTGTTACTTGGCCATGCCGGTTTTGGCTTTGCTGTGGAAAAACAAATGCTTATCAATCACTGGCAGTCGATTGGGGTAGCTGCAGATGTGGAATTTATAACCAAGGTAGGATATGCAGAGTTTGCTTTGGGGGTATTGATTTTTGTGGCCCCGATCCGTTCTCTTATCTTTCTGGCTTTAGTCTGGAAAATTTTTACCGAATTTCTTTATGTCCCGGCCGATACCGTCTCAGGCATGGGCCTCGTCAATATTTTTGAATGGATCGAACGCTGGGGTGATTATGGCATACCAGTCGCTATGCTTTACATTGCTAGCTATCGTAAAAGAAAGTAAAAAGAAAAAATCAAATGTCGCTCAAGCCCTTGTATCAGGCGTTGCAAGACATTGCCTTGCAGTGTTGGGGAAGCTAGCGACTAACCAAGTTGATGAGGAATAAAGGTTTCGGAACCTTTATTTTCAATCCAAGTTCGGTGATTTGAAGTTGAGGAAGCACCGACAATATCAAGATCATTGTCATTATCTAAGTCAGCCACTTCAATTTGGTCAACCGCGGTGACCCCTGTCGCAATCGTGCTCGCAGGAATAAATCCATCGGAGCCATTATTTTTCATCCAGCCAACGAGGGAAGACGAATCAGAGGAGTATACTAAATCATTTTTACCATCAGCATCAAGATCTGCAATTTCAAGATCAGAAATCCCAGAAACATTGGTATTGAGGTTTTGAACGCTAAATCCTTCAGTGCCTTGACTAGTCGCAAAACCAACTAAAGTGGATCCAGGAGATGAGTAATAAATGTCGTCCTGACCATCTTCGTCGAAGTCATCTACTTCCAAGGCATCAACGCCACTGAGATCACTAGAAATTGGACTTTGGACCGTGAAGCCTTCTGTTCCATTGTTCTTTGCCCAGCCCACAGCATTGGGGGTTGAGTAGACAATATCGTTTTCACCATCACTGTTTATATCTGACAAGAAGGCTTGATTTATTTCTGAGCCCAAAGAAGAGGTATTCAGAGGAGCAAAGTTTTCAGAACCCTGGTTGTCAATAACCTGTACAGAACCAGTGGATTGATCGATTACTACAATATCTTTGTCTCCGTCTTGGTCGACATCCGTAATTGCAACAAGATCTGTATCAAAATTAGGAGAGTGCAGTAACTCTCTAGAAAAATTCAAGCCGGTATTTCGAAGAAGGTACAATTGACCGCTTTGCTTATCTGCATCTAGGATATCAATATCTCCGTCTTGATCGAAATCAAAAGGCACAGAAGATTTCAGTTCTGTTGCTTGCTCTGCCTTGATACTTTCAGGGGCACTAATGAAAGACAAAAGAGGCATGCCACATAACATCGCGAGTTTGGTGAGTTTACTCAAAGAATCAGAAAGTAAATGTAAGAGGAATTTATGGAAACTGACAGAATGCTTTTTCTTTTTGCAAGCTCCCAATACAAAAAACAAGGACTTTAAGTGCTGGTCCTTAGTTTCAGTTATTACTTTTTGTGATGGCATTGTTTAATAAAAAAATATTAAGGGACGAGAGTCAAGACATCGATTTTATTTTCATACGATCTTTTGTTGTAAAACAATCAGAGCCTTAGTAAGGATTTAACCTTTTACACAATATATATGAAAATTTGTATCATTACATCAGTTCGTAATTGTCTTACAGAGACCAAGGCTTACTTGGATTCCTTACGACTACATGCTCCGAGAAACTTGGAACAAGTAATTGTGATTGATGATGGAAGTGACAAAGAAACTCGAGAGTTTTTATATTCCCAACGATCTTCATTTGATTTGTTTCGGAATTCGTCAAGTAAGGGATTTGCTTTTTCGAATAATCTCGGAGCCGCCAAAGCAAATACAGAATGGTTGCTTTTTTTGAATAATGATCTGGTCCTACAAAAAGATTGGTCTGTTGGGTATGACTCTTTAGTCCAAGGGATTGAAAAACTTGCCAATGTTGGGTGCGTTGGAAATGTACAATTGGATCCATTTTCAGGGAAAATTGATCACGCCGGTGTTATTTTTAGTAACGGTATACCGGAGCATTTTCATAAGGGGGAAAAACTTTCTCCCCAAAATGGTTACACAGAGTTTCTTGCAGTAACCGGAGCATGTTTCATGATTCGCCGGGATTTATTTCTGGCAGCTGGAGGGTTTGACGAAACTTACAAAACAGGCTTTGAAGATATCGATCTTTGTTTGAGGCTATCGATGTTAGGTTACAAGAATTATGTTTCGAACTCAAGTATTGTGCTGCACAAAAGAAGTAGCACCCCGGAGAGAAACCAGCATCAAGATCATAACTCGAGAGTCTTTTACAGTAGGTGGGGCCGGGTTATTACTCGTTTCCAGGAATGGGAGATTACTCATAAAAAACAGGAATTAAGTAAAAAAAAATCACTTAAAGAATATGATTATGTTTTAAAGAAGAAAGAAAATTTTCTTTTTTCGGATAAGAAAATATTGCATGAATACTTCTCTATTTTTCTCCATCAAAGAAATTTAAAATTTGCAAAGCATATTCTTTCAATTCTTCTGGAAAAGTTTGGTCATGAAGAGCAAACGCAGATAAAATTAGCTAAATTCCATAGTGCATCCGGGAAATTAAAACAAGCCAAGGAAACCCTTTCCGATGTACTGCACGAAAACCCTCGCCAGCTTGAAGCCTCTCTACTCAAGCAAAAGCTTTGCTGCCGAGAAGGTGATATCAAGTCGGCTCTTAGCATCCTTAGGGAAATCAAGAAATATCACCCTGCATCTGCCCGAGTTTATCTTGCCATAAGCAAGTGCTTGCAGGAGAGCAGTAAGTGGAAGGAAGCAGAAAAAAATGCCAGAGTATCAACCTTGCTGGATCCTAGTTTTAAACCCGGGTGGAGAGCTCTATCACGCATTTTTCGGAAACAAGGAAAAATAAAAGATGAAGTTCAGATTCTTCGAGTTTTACTTCAGCAAGACCCCAAGGACCTCAACGTTCTTGACCAGTTAATTACTGCACTTGCCTCCTTTCATTCGAATAGAAAAATTTGGTCATTATGTAAGCAGTATGAAGGAAAGATTTTTTCTGCTAGTAGCCTGATGCACGGTGCCCATGCTTGTTATGAAATAGGAGATTTTAAAAGATCTGTGCTGTTTGTAGAAAAGTTACTGGTTGGCGACCCTGCCAATGCAAGTGCGCTAATGATTAGAGGAAATATTGCGGTTGCCGGTAAACAGTTTGCAAAGGCAATCCGAGATTATGAAAAAGTCTTAGAGATTATGCCTAATTCTTTGGAGGCATTAAGTAATCTCTCAAATGCAAAATCTTTTCTTTGCGATTGGGCAGATCGAGAAACTGAAATCAATCAATTGTATACTTTAAGTAAAAAGGCTCCCGGTAAATTAGGACTCTTTGAAGTTTCTGGTTTGCAACTTGATGAGGCGAGTGAATTTCAAAATGCTTTAGCAAAGTCAGAGATATTTAATACTCGAGTTACATTACTTCGGGAAAAGCTAGGGTTTACTTATTCTCAAAACGAGAATGATCGAAACAGGGTTGGTTTTTTGTCTTCTGACTTTAGGAATCATGCGGTTGGCCATCAATTCATTGGACTGCTGGATTACCTAGGTACTGAAAAATATGATATATTTCTTTTTGCATCCACTCCGAGTGAGGATAGCGAAATTAGAAGGAGATATGAGGATCGTGGAGATAATTTTCATGATATTAGTGGATTGTCTTTAACGGGTAAAGCAACTGCCATTAACCAAGCTAATTTAGATTTACTTATCGATCTGGGTGGATTTTCAAGAGGGCATAACGCTGAGCTCTTAGCTTTACGGCCTTCTCCCCGCCAAGCCCATTTTTTGGGCTATGCATCAAGCATGGGGAAAAGCCTTGTTGATTACATGATCGCAGACCGAGTCGTCATTCCTTCGAGTTCATCCAAGTTCTATGGTGAACAAGTGATTCGCATGGATGGTTGCTTTTTTCCACCCGGTGAATCTGAGGGATTTGCATCACGGATAAAACGTAGAGATGCCGGTCTTCCCCCAAGAGGATTTGTTTTCTGTGCTTTCCATGCGGCCTACAAGTTGGATCCTGAAATTTGGGCTTGTTGGATGCGGATTCTTCGGGCTGTGCCTGAAAGTATTTTATGGCTAAAATTTAAACCAGCTGTTGAGGCTCTTACAAACTTAAAAGCGGAAGCAGTCAGGCAAGGGGTATCCTCCAAAAGAATTATCATGGCGGATGATTTACCTGAACGCTCTGCACATCTTGCAAGAATGACGGTGGCGGATCTTTATCTGGACTGTCCCTTATACAATGGGCATGCCAGTGCCATGGATGCATTACATGCAAAGTTGCCGATTCTGACCCTCAAAGGGAAAAGGTTTTGCAACCGGGTAGGGGAATCCTTGATGAAGCATTTGGACTTGGCTGAAATGGTTACTAAAAACCTTGAGCAATATGAACAAAAAGCCATCGAACTAGGCAAAAGACCATCGAAGTTGCTGCCGTTGAGGAAAAAGATTTCTAAAAATGCGGATGCCGTACTTTCACCGGCAGTCCATGCAGAAAGATTTCAAACAGCAATTGAAAAAATTCTCTCCCAAAAGCCAAAGGCTTTTAACAAATTCAAAGTTTCAACCCGCAAAGTCTCGGTGGCGGTTTCTGATGTACTGTCCTTAAAAGATTTTACACTGGTTATGATTCGCCCAAAGGGAATCACCAACTGGGCTTACAATGTAAATATGCTCGCCCAAGAATTGCGAAAAGAAGGTGGACAAACAATCATAATCGAACCAGCACATGCGGAGCATAAAAGATCGGACTTTTTCAGCTTTGTAAAACGGGTACCCCAGCTTGGGCAAAGTTATGCCGAGATATTAAATTTTGCCCTTAGTAAAGTCTCCACGAAACATGTATTTTATTTAGATGACCCTCTGCGTACTTTACCTGCCAGTCATTTTATTGAGTGTTTGACTCATAGTATAAAAACCTTGCAGGACTCCAAAATTGGCTTTCTGGGAGTTGGTTCAAAAATGGAGCCGAATACTGGAGTATTAGTGACAAGTTCGAAGGATTCTTCTGGAGTATCAAAAGTAGCTGGTCTTTTTGCCCCCTTCTTTGCCCTTAGTATGGATGCTTTAACTTACACAGGAGGCTTTCGTCCGTATGATAAATCACTCGCACTATCTTGTTTGGATTTGTCTTTGAGAATGGAGCAGCAAGGATATCGAAGTGCGCTGGTGGAACTGGATAAAATTACCTGCCCTTCTTACACTGGTAATGACTATTTAAAATCTGCTGGTGAAAAAATGCTTTCCCGTTTTAGACAGCGATGGAATCGAAAACCTGTTTCTTTAAAACCTAAATACCCAGCCAAAGAAGAACAGGTAGGAGAAACTGGGGATTATCAGGAATGGATAAGACTGTGCGATACCATTACCGAGGGTGATATACTCGCATTTAGGGCGGAGGCAGACAAACTTCAAAACAAACCTTTGATTTCAGTGATTATGCCAGTCTACGATCCTCCGAAGAAGTTTTTGGTAAAGGCAATTGAATCTGTCCTAACCCAAGCCTATGAAAATTGGGAATTGTGCGTTGCGGATGATGCATCGACAAAAAAATATATCCGACCATTACTCGAGTCGTATGCGAGGAAAGACCCCCGAATAAAAATAACTTTTCGAAAAACAAATGGGCATATTTCAGTAGCATCAAATTCAGCTTTAAAATTAACAACAGGTGAATTTGTAGCCTTTTTGGACCATGATGATGAACTACGCCCGCACGCACTCCTAGAGGTCGCAAAAGTCATTATTCAAAACCCTGAAGCAAAGCTTATTTATTCAGATGAGGATAAAATAGATGAGATAGGCAGAAGATATGACCCATACTTTAAGCCCGATTGGAATCCAGATTTGCTGCTAGGCCAAAACTACATATGCCATCTAACCGTTTTGGATACTTGGCTGGTAAAGAAGATTTCAGGTTTTAGAAAAGGATATGAAGGTTCCCAAGATTGGGATTTAATTTTAAGATTCTCTGAAAAAATAGTCGCAAACTCTATATTTCATGTCCCTCACGTTCTCTACCATTGGAGGGCGAATATTGGTTCCACAGCCTTATCCATGAAGCAAAAGCAAAATGTTTTTGGGAATTCTCTTAAATCTGTCAAAAGTGCAATGAATAGAAGGAATA
>ERZ1046876.1826-NODE-1826-length-13561-cov-23.313416_pt1 | contig 13561 bp, 10 predicted proteins | sample MGYA00383094_ERZ1046876 | MGnify/ENA primary metagenome ERZ1046876 (study PRJEB29581, sample SAMEA5548364) | metagenome | biome: marine; feature: coastal; material: water | depth 50 m | study: Short-term variability in the microbial, nano- and picoplankton...
TCTACATCCCTAAGTCGAACGATCCTTTTAATTTTGAGCCCTTCTAAACTATTTAAGGTATCATTTAGAGCAAATGGTGTAGACCACCGGACATTTTTTAGAATTGTGCCTGATATAGATTTTGATCCACACTTCATACCTATTAGCCAATACCCACCATCATATGCTGGCCCGATCACGACATCGTTATTATCTAGAGCATCAAATGCATCTTTTATATATTGAGCTTTAATATTTGGAATGTCAGCACCAATAATCACTACAGGTCCTTTTTGAGCATTTCTAAAAATATTGCCCATTCTTTCCCCTAGATCACCGCTTCCTTGAGGCCACCGCAGTAATCCATTTGGCCAAATTCGGCTAGCCATTCCCTCTTTGTCAGGCGATACAGCTAAAATAGTTTCCCATGTAGTTTCAGCAGATAAATTTTTTATTAGATTTAAGGCATTATCTCTAAACCACCAAGCTGCCTTTGTCATACCAATATCTTTACCAAGTCGAGTTTTTACCTCACCTGGATTTGGTTCTTTCAACATTATAAAAAGTTGGGACTTAATCACGCAAAATAATTTTTGATTATGTTAAAATAAATAGCTTTTAATTTATATATCTGGTCAATTGATACTCTCTCATCTATTTGGTGCATCGTTTTTCCAACCAAACCAAATTCCACAACAGGACAATGATCTTTGATAAATCTAGCATCTGAGGTACCACCAGATGTAGACGCTTCAGGGTAAATCCCCGTTTCTAAATGTACAGAATTAGAAACTAAATCAGAAAAATCACCAAGAGCAGTAATAAAGCTTTCACCTGAAACTTGTATTTCTGTATTAATCTCAACATCGTTTTCAGATGCAATTCTTTTTGTTACTTTCTCGAGCCAAACTGACAATTTTTTAGATGTGTGTAAATCATTGAACCTAATATTAACTGTGGCTTTAGTCTCAGCTGGAATTACATTATTTGCAAGATTACCCGTATCAATTGTTGTAACTGCTAATGTTGAGGGGTCAAAATGTTTAGAGCCCTGGTCCAATTCAAAAGACGTTAAATCACAAATCAATTTTGCCATTATCGGTAAAGGATTATTAGCACGATGCGGATAAGCTGAATGACCTTGAACACCACGTATTGTGAAATAGGCTGTCATTGAACCCCTACGCCCAATTTTCATCATTTCACCTATATTTTCAGGACAAGTTGGCTCTCCAACAATACAATGATTAATAATCTCATTATTTTTATTCATCCAGTCCAGCAAAGCAACTGTACCATCTACTGCTTGTCCTTCTTCATCACCAGTGATCGCCAATACAATTGATCCATCCGGGGGACTATTCTGAACAAAATCAATTGCCGCAGCAGCAAATGCAGCCACACCAGATTTCATATCTGTAGATCCACGGCCATATAAAAAACCATCTTTAATTTCCGCACCAAATGGGTCAACGCTCCAATCATTTATTGAGCCAACAGGAACAACATCAGTATGTCCATTGAAACCAAGTGTTCTCCCCGATCCCCACCGGGCAAATAAATTAGAAACTAGTCCACGATCTACTCTATTACACTCAAAACCTGCCTTTGATAATAAAGCTTCCAATAGAACCAATGCACCAGCTTCTTTTGGAGTTATGGATTTACAGCGAATTAAATCAGCTGTTAAATTTACTGGATCAATATTCATGAGACACCTTTTATTAATCTTAAATTATCCCTTCAGATATAAATCAGCAAGTCACAATATAAAAATAAAAACTATTTTGAAACTCAATATAAATTAAAATGGTAGTGGGGCTTTAAAAGTAATCTTTTTTCCATTTTTGGGATGATGAATCATTAAATCTTTGGCATGCAATTGTAATTCATTTGCTAAATTAATTTCAGCAACATTACCATAAAAACGGTCTCCTAAAATTGTATGCCCTAAAGACATCATGTGTACTCTTAATTGATGAGTACGGCCTGTCTCTGGCATAAGCGCTACTCTAGTTACATCTCCCTCTCTATCTAATACTTGCCAATGGGTTAGTGCAGATTTTCCCTCTTTCGCATCTATCTTTTGCAATGGCCGATTAGGCCAATCTACTATGAGTGGTAAATCAATAAACCCATTATCTTCTTTAATATTTCCAAAAACTCTAGCTTCATATAATTTTTTAACTATACGCTTTTCAAACTGCAAATTTAATGATCTTTGAGTGCTTTTGCTCAACGCAAAAATTATAACTCCACTCGTATCCATATCTAGCCTATGAACCAAAAATGAATTTGGATATTCAATTTTTACTCTTAATTCCAATGAATCATGGTGTTTCAATTCTTTTCCTGGAACTGTAAGTAAGCCCGACGGTTTATTTACAACCAAAACATCTTCATCGATATATAATATATCTAATGGAGTTTTTGGTGGTTCATATACAAAAGGTTTCATAAAGTAGAATTAAGTTACAAAAGTATTAATGTCACTAATACTTTTCTAAAGACTGCATGTATCTATCTTATACTTTTACACGCTCAGATTTTGGATCATATACGGGCTTTATGCTTACATTTGCAGCTATTTTTACACCTGCTACATCAATTTCATAAGTTGAAGATAATATATCTGAAACTGCTTCATTTTTACATGGGACATATCCTAAACCGATTGCTGCACCTATCGTATGACCATAATTTCCAGATGTAAGATGCCCAACTAGCACTCCATCGCGTAAAATTGGCTCATTATGGTAAAGCAATGGCTCACTGTCGTTAAGCACAAATTGGAGCAGCCGCCTATCTAAACCATTTTCTTTTTTTCGCAAAACTGCATCACGTCCAATAAAATCTTGTTTGTCAGTTTTCACTGCAAAACCCAAACCAGCCTCTAAAACATGATCTTCACACGTAATATCATGTCCAAAATGTCGAAACCCTTTTTCTATTCTCAAGCTATCCATCATATGCATACCACATAACTTCATCCCAACATCTTGTCCCGCCTCAAAAATTGTATCAAAAATGTGCCCAGCTTGATCAGAACTAGCGTATATTTCCCAGCCAAGCTCGCCAACATAAGTCACTCGATGCACCCGAGCTAAACCCATGCCGATTTCAATTTCTTGAGCAGTCCCAAAAGGATTTACTTCATTATCAAAACAATTTGGACTAACCATTTGAAGAAGTTTTCTACTATTTGGACCCATTACAGCCAATACGCCTTCACCAGCTGTAACATCAGTAATTACTACATTAAAATTACCGACATTACGGCTTAACCAAATTTGATCAGCCAATCTTGTTGCCGCTGGTGTTACAACTAAATATGCAGTTTCACTAAGCCTTGTAATAGTAACATCAGCTTCAATACCACCAGCATTATTTAAAAATTGCGAGTATACTATTTTTCCAATTTGAACATCATATTGTCCTGCTGCAACAAAATTTAAAAAACTAGTTGCATCGCGCCCCTCTATTCTAATTTTTCCAAATGAAGACATATCATACAAACCAACATTTTCCCGTACAGAACGGTGTTCATTAGCTGAATTTTCAAACCAATTTTGTCGCTTCCATGAATATTCATATGAAGCTGTTTGTCCTTTTTCAGAAAACCAGTTTGCTCTTTCCCATCCTGCTAATTCTCCCATGACTGCACCATGATTTAACAACTGGTAATGAAAAGGTGTTCTACGAATATTTCGAGCCGTCTTTTTTTGTAAAAATGGAAAATGGTCAGCGTATAGTAGTCCTAGAGTTTCTTTTGATCTTTCAAACAAATATTTTTTATTACCTTGGAACGGCTGCATTCTTGATATATCTACATCTCCCAAATCAAACGGCTTTTCTCCACTATCCATCCATTCAGCTAATGCCATTCCAGCACCACCAGCTGATTGTATTCCAATTGAATTAAAGCCAGCAGCCACCCAAAAATTATCTAATTCTGGCGCTAATCCTAAATGATATGCATCATCAGGTGTAAAACTCTCAGGACCATTAAAAAATGTCTGAATACCTGCTTCAGCAAGCATAGGCATGCGCTCACATGCAGCTTCTAATATTGGCTCAAAATGATCAAAGTCTTCTGGTAATTGATCAAATTCAAAATCAGTCGGAATGCCATTCATACCCCAAGGCTTTGATATAGGTTCAAATGCACCCAACAAGAATTTACCAGCATCTTCCTTATAATACGCACATTCATCAGGAACTCGTAATACAGGCAACTGTTTTAATCCCTGTATAGGCTCTGTTACTATATAAAAATGTTCACATGCGTGAAGTGGAACGTTTACTCCTGCCATACGGCCAACTTCATGTCCCCACATTCCACCACAATTTACAACCATATCGGCTTCAATATATCCAGCCTCAACATCTGTCTTCCAGTGTACTCCAGAAACTCTCCGATCCTTTTTGGTGATTGATGTCACTAATGTGTTTTCAAATATTTTAACGCCGTTATTGCGGGCGCCTTTTGCCAAAGCTTGAGCAATATTCCCTGGGTCACCTTGTCCATCCTTGGGCAGCCAGACACCTGCTGTAACACCATCAATATTTAAATGCTCATATTTATTCTGAACTTCTTTTGGGGAAATCTCTTCAACATCTACGCCAAAAGCACGTGCCATTGCTGCTTGTCTGAATATTTCCTCTTTTCTTTCCTCTGTCAAAGCCACGGTTATAGATCCACATCGTTTAAAACCTGTGGCAACTCCAGTTTCTTTCTCTAAATTTCCATATAATTCTTGTGAATATTTTGCTAATTTTGTCATGTTAGCAGAAGCGCGTAATTGTGCGATTAATCCTGCAGCATGCCAAGTAGTTCCAGATGTCAGCTGTTTGCGTTCTAATAAAATAATTTCTTTCCAGCCCTTTTTAGCCAAATGATAGGCTACTGAGCAACCAATTACTCCACCACCAATTATTACTACACGTGCAGTTTTTGGGATATCAGTCATTTATTTTCCTTTAATTAAACCAAACGCTCTTTTCGAGTTTCTCGCGGTGTTTTTCCATAATAAGCTTTATATATTTTTCCGAAATTACTTCCAAATCCACATGCTGCCGCAATTTCTAATATACTCATGTCAGTATTTACTAAAAAGTTTTGTGCACGAATTAAACGTAACTCACGGTAAAAACGGCCTGGACTTCGACCCAAATGCCTTAAAAATTGTCTTTCTAGAGACCGTGTGGTTTGACCTAAAACTTTTGCAAGTTCAGTAGTTTTCAATGGCTCTTCAATGTTTGATTGCATCATTTTTATCGCTTGGTCGATATGACTATCTTTACCAGTGCTTAAAGCATCCATTGCACCAGGCTGTCTTGTTTCAAATGATCTAACTTTATCTAGTAGCAATATACTTGATATTGTTAATAATTTTGCTTTTGACAAGTAACCAGCTACGATCTGCAACATGATATCATAAGTTGATACTAATCCAGCACAAGTAACAATTTTATCTGTGGATACTGCAAGGGACGGCGCAATATCATAAAGTCCACTCCGCTCCTCTAATAACAAACGATTTTCCCAATGTGTTGTATGTCCAAACCCATCATCGGAATTAGCAGATATATATATTGCCGCTGCTTCGGCTAATAATACTACCTTCGCATTAGTGTATCTATATTTATGAACAGCTTTTTCTATTTCACGAGATGTAAAATTTAAATCTGAATTCCCTAAAAAGACCGCAATATCAGCATCTGGATTATTAGATAATGCTGAAGCATTTAACCATGTATCTGCGCTAGATTTAACAATACCCGCTTCAGGGCTTACGTAGCCAAAAGTAAACATTTTTTTATCAACAACTCGATTTGCTAATCGCAAAACATCAACTACACCCGAAAGCTCAGTCATAACAAAACCATCAGATAAAATGATATCTACTTTCATACTTGTTTGTTTTACTTCACTTTTCATTGCCTTATCCTGCAAGGTTTTTGGTTTTGATTATAAGTTTATCCAAATCTTCTCTTTAATTCAGCAATATGCGCCGGACCAACTTCACAACATCCCCCGATATATGTGGCGCCTGATTTCACCCAATCGTTTGCAATATTTGCATAGGTCTCTGGATTTAAATCAGTTCTTGCTTTCAGGAGGTCGACAGTTGCACCTATTTTATTGAAGTCTTTTGCTATTTCAACAAATCCATTTGCATATCCACCAGTTGGTATTTTTGCTTTATTTAATAATGGCAAAGCAACAGATATTGCCTCTGGTGCAGAACAGTTAACCATTACTGCAGCTGGTTTATATGTATCTAATAAAGGTAAAATATCAGTAATATTTTCTCCAGAACGTAATTTTGTTCCATCACCATCATCTACAGATAATGCTAACCAAATTGGTTTATTAAAACCAGCAGCACCCATTAAGGCACCTTCAGCTTGGTCAACAGAAGACATAGTTTCTGCTATAAACACATCAACATAGTTGGATTGAATTTTGCATAATCTAGAATAGACTTCAGCAGCAATTTCTGCAGGTGGTGCTAAATCTGGCTGATAAGAAAATCCTTGTGGCCCCAATGATCCCGCAACAATACCCTTTCCATTTAAATCACGTGCATCGCTTGCTAGTTGACATGCTAAATTTTGTAATTTCTCTAATTGATCTGATAAACCATGCTTTTTTAATCGATCCGGTAAAATAGAATATGTATTTGTAGTTGCAACATCTGCGCCAGATAAAAAATATTCATTATGAACCGCAAGAACTATCTCAGGATTATCAAGTAATGCCTGAACGGACCATAAGGATGTTGCTTTACCAGCGCGGGCAACTAATTCTTGTCCCATTCCACCATCAAGGATAGTTATAGTCATGCACGTATTCTTTCGTTTTTTGGATCCCATAATGCTTCATCATTTTGGACGATAGCTTTGCATCTTTTTCCAAATATTTCCACTTCAAGTTCCGTATTAGGTACTGCAAGATCTGAACGTACCATACCAAGTGCTATTGATGCATTAATACGATATCCCCAATCTCCTGATGTTGTTTCACCAACGACTTTATCACCATGCCAGATTGTTGACATATATGGTGCATCAGCAAAATCTGTATCCACTATTAAAGTTACAAATCTTTTTTTAGATCCCTGTTGTTTTTCTGCTAACAATGCAGCTTTACCTGGAAAATCCTGAGGTTTGTCAAATTTAATAAAACGGTCAATTCCACCTTCTAATAAAGTATAGTCTGTTGATAAATCACCCTTCCAAGTTCTGTATCCTTTTTCAATACGCATAGAATTTAAAGCATACATTCCAAAAGGTTTAGCACCGGCTTTTATTACTGCTGAAAATACTATTGGTGTATCGTTAAAGTTAGTATGAATTTCCCAACCTAACTCTCCAGCAAAAGAAATTCTGAATAGTTTTGCGGGTACACCACATATAGTTACATTTTGATGTGTGAGCCACCCTTTTGAAAGATCAGCATCCTCTGTAATACTTTCTAAAATCTTACGAGAGGTCGGACCAGTTAATAACAGTGTTGAGTATTTTTTTGTAACGTCAATTAATTTCAATTCACCATGTGCTGGCAAGGCCTTTTTCAAGAACTCAAAATCATGCCATTGTGCAACTGCGGCCGTCATTAATAAAAATTCATCTTCATCAAATCTAATAATTGTTACTTCGGTTACAATACGCCCTCTACTATCAGCAAAGTACCCAAGATTCATTCTACCTATCTTAGGGATAGCTCCTGAAATTTGACATCTTAACCATTCAGCCGCACCTTCACCAGTCAGGTTATAGCGTGAAAAGCCAGGCATATCTAAAACACCTGCAGCATCCCTACATGCTTCAACTTCATCTTTCACACGTGCAGACCATGGTCCATTTCTTTTCCATGTATGTGTAGACGCTTCAGATGTATCATCACCATCTTTTGCAAACCAATTTGCTCGCTCCCAACCATTATATGCACCCATTTGAGCACCTGCAGTAATTAAAGCATCATGATTAGGTGAGAGTTTTTTATTTCTACCCGCTGGCCATTCGTGATGAGGAAAATGCATTGCATATTCATGTCCATAAGTTTCCATAGCTTTTGCAAGGCAATAATCATGATCTGCGAAATCTGTATACCTTCTAGGATCCAATGCCCACATATCTAATTCTGTTTCACCATGCATAATCCATTCAGATAATATCTTGCCTGCTCCCCCACCTTGAGCAATTCCAAAAGTAAACGAATGTGCTTCAAACGCGTTGGGCACACCGGGCATTGGGCCGACCATAGGTATCCCATCGGGGGCATATGGAATTGGTCCATTAATATTTCGTCCAATTCCTGCTGTCCCTAATAAGGGTAGCCGCTCCATTGCATCTTCCATATACCATTCCAATCGCTCCAAATCGTCTGGGTATAATTGAAAAGAAAAATCTTCAGGCATTGGATCTTCTGGTGTCACCCAATGTGCCTTACAATTACGCTCATAAGGACCAAGGTTTAATCCGTTTTTTTCTTGTCTTAAATAATATGAAGAATCAACATCACGTAAAAGAGGGACTTTACGATTATTTTCTTTGCTCCAAGCTTCTAATTCTGCAATTGGTTCAGTTAAAAAATATTGATGTGACATAACAACCATAGGCACAGTACGCCCACCAAATGGCTTGAACATTTCCCCTACACGTTGAGCATAATAACCAGCACAATTAACGACAAATTCACATTTAATGTTACCTTTGTCAGTTTTAACAATCCACTCATCACCATCACGCTCAATTCCAGTTACAGGACAAAAACGTTCAATTTGTCCTCCCTCATTCCTCGCACCTTTTGCCAATGCTTGAGTTAATTGAGCTGGGTCTATATCTCCATCTAACGGGTCCCAAAGACCCCCTTTAAGATCGTGGGTTTTTATAAATGGGTGAATTTCTTTGAGCTCTTCAGGTGAGCAAATATCCATTTTTAATCCCTGATATCGCCCCATTCCAGCTACTCGTTCAAATTCTTGCATTCGTTCTTTTGAATGCCCTAACCTAATTGATCCTGTGACGTGATAATTCATTGGGTAACCAACATCTTCACCAAGAGTTCTATACATTTCTGCAGAGTATCTTTGCATGTTCATAACTGCCCAAGACCCAGCAAAGTTTGGAACATTACCTGCTGCATGCCATGTTGACCCTGCAGTTAATTCGTTTTTTTCTAATAAGACGCAATCTTTCCACCCTGCCTTTGCAAGATGATAAAGTGCTGAAGTACCAACTACTCCTCCACCAATAATAACCACTCGTGCAGTTGTTGGAAATTCTGACATTTTATAATCCTTTTTATTCATTTTATGTTCTCACATAATTCACAATTAATACATTTCTCTAATAGATAGGTGGTGCAATAACCCAAATTACTATTGCATTTTCATTATTTGGATTAGCCCACTTAAATTGTTCACCACGTATTCTAAAACTATCTCCTGGCTCTAATTCAAACATTTCATTTTCTATCCACAAATTTAAATTTCCGGAAACAACATAACCTACTTCTTGAGTGGGCCGCACCACAAAATTCTCTAATTTGGCATTAGGATTAAAAACTGACCGCAAGACTTCAAAATCATCTGTTAAGTCTGGCGAAAGTAGTTCTTCTACTAAGCCAATATCACCACCACCAATTTTTCTTCTTGCTGATTTTCGAACAATTCTACCTACTTCATTAGCTTTTGCCTCTGAACTGCCAAAAAATAATGATATGGGGACTTGGAATTCTTTCGCAAGTTGACGTAGTTCATTTATTGTAGGGGATGAAATATCACGCTCTACTTGGCTCAACCAACCCACAGACCGTCCTATCTTTTCTGATAAATCTATTAAAGTAATACCACGTGACTTTCGCAGAGCACGTAAATCAACCCCTAGAGTTCCACTTGTTTTGATAAAATCTACTGACAAGTTAATCATTCCTATATGAAAATTTATTTAAATATTTCATATAGGAATGATTCTATCAATTCTTTTCACGACATCAAGTGTCGTTTTTCAAAAAAGTGACAATAGTTTAACTTAATTTCCATTCTGATTGTTTAATTGGATAATATGCTTCAACCGCTGCTGTTGCGATTACATGTGCGGTATTATTCATTGGGTCAGCTATGTTTTGGCCACCTCTGACAGCAGATACAACAGCAACACCTCGCGGTAATATAGCTGCAACTGCCATACAGTCTACTTTTTCAGGCTCATTGACACCCACAGTTACCTTTACTTGCATTTTACTTGCATCAAGATTCAATGATTTGAAAATACTTAAAGTTGAATGCCTAAATGCATCTTCGACAGCACGTTTTGCGGCTTTGGTATAATCCATACCATACAAGTCATTTCCCATTCCCATTTCTAAGATAAGTCTACGCATTTGATTCCTCCATATCAAAAGAAACAATGACTGCAGCGTTAGCAATTACTGTAATACCACCCTCAGCTTTTTCCACATCAAGACCCCCAAAAACTGTTTTGAAAGAGCCTTTTCCATAAGGCAAAATATTTTTTAGTTCCTCTAAGTTAACATTTTCAGGTTGCTGAACTGCAATTTCGACATCAATAATCATAGCAGACTTATCAAAACCTAATGCATCACTCATACTTAATGAGTTGTGCCATAATGCATCCTTAAGGGCGCTAATTGCAGCTTTCGTATAATCTTGTCTTCTTAAGGACGTACCCATGCCAAATTCAACAGCTACTCTAGTTTTTGCCATCATTAAATTCCTTAAAATCTATGTAGTTTTTCTAGTGAATACCCAATTATTATTATCTGACAATTCAGCTTTGAAGCCGTATCCATCTATATTAAAACCTTTTAAATCTTCTGACTTTTTAATATTATTTTTTATAATAAAACGAGCCATTGCACCACGAGCTTTTTTTGCAAAGAAACCAATCATTTTAAGCTCTCCATTACGATCTTCTTTAAAGCTTGGCGTAATAATTCTACTTTTCATATTTTTACCCACAGCTTTAAAATATTCATTTGACGCTAAATTAATTACTATCCCATCAGAAACTAAATCTAATTCATTGCCAATACGATCACCCCAATAAGCGTATAATGTGCTTCCTGAGTTAGTAGCAATTTTACGTCCCATTTCTAATCTATAAGGCTGGATACGATCTAGTGGTCGCAGCACACCATATAATCCTGATAATATCCGCAGGTTGTCTTGAGCATAGTTTAACTCTTGCGATGTTAGGCTGCCAGCGTCTAATCCCGTATATGTGTCACCAGAAAATGCAAGTGCAGCTTGTTTTGTCTCATAATCTTCTGGTTGATTAGAAAATGATTGAAATCTTTTTTGATTGAGAATTGCAAGATCTTCTGAAATTTTCATCATCTTTCTTAAGTCAGAAACAGAAAGTTTTCTGGCAATTTCTACTAGATAATTAGCATCATTTTGGAATTTAGGCGTACTGTCTTTAACATCTAAAACTTCCTCAAAATTTAATTTTTTTGCTGGTGAAATAACAGAAAGCATTTTATTTTTTCCTTTACTACTGAACTAAACATAGCAGTCTTCAACAAGTAGCCAAGTTTAATCTAATAATATTTTTAAAAAAGCCACGCCAAATCTCTCAGTCTTTTGTTTACCTAACAATCTTTCCACAGCCTCCATTGCACGCGGCTTTGTGGATGCAAGCTTTGCTAATATACTTGCAGAACACACCAAAGGTTTATCATGGCCATGTGGACCATGCATTAATTCTAATTGGATAGCCTGCAGTTTATCAAATATTTTACCAGCGTCTTTGCCTGCCAATCGGCGCCTTGAAGGATGTTGCTCTAAAAACTCATCGTTTATTACTTCCAAGAATGCCTTCCCATATCTCTCTAATTTTACAGATCCTACACCTGATAAATTTGAAAATTCATCCAAGTTTGATGGTCTTGTTTTTGCCATCTCCATCAATACTGCATCTGCAAAAACAACATACGCAGGCGCATTAAGGGCTTCTGCAAGAGATCTTCTTTTTGAGCGCAAAGCTGAAAATAATGTTTCATCTTCTTCTGCAACTAGAGATTTAACTTTTGCCTTACGAATTTCTTTAATTATTGTGTCTTTGCGTAACTCAATTGTCTGTTCATTTCGCAAAATAGGGCGCGCCATCTCAGTCATTCTAAAAGCACCAAAACGTTCAATATCTGGCCTAACCAAATCATAACCCATCATTTGTCGAAAAACCCCTTGCCATTCAGACTTTGAGTAATCCTGCCCAATACCAAATGTTGGCAATTTATCATGCCCATTTTGTTTTATTTTATCTGTCGATTTTCCACGCAAAATATCAATTAAATAGCCAGCTCCAAACCTCTCTTCAGTTCTTAAAATAGCTGAAAGAGCCATCCTTACATGTTTAGTGCCATCGAACAATAATGGCGGTGTATCACATAAATCGCAATTATTACATGTTTGAATATCATCACCAAAATATCTCAATAGCACTCTACGTCGACATCGGCGCGCTTCTGCAAGTCCCAGCAAAGAGTTTAATCTACCATGGTCTACTTTTTTACGATCATTTGATGCTAACCCTTCGTCAATTTGAGATCGGCGTAATCTAATATCATCCGCACCATACAGCGTCATTGTTTCTGCCGCCTCACCGTCACGCCCCGCACGCCCTATTTCTTGATAATAACTTTCAATAGACTTTGGTAAATCTGCATGAATAACATATCGAATATCTGGTTTATCAATTCCCATTCCAAACGCAATTGTTGCTACAACTATTAATCCATCTTCAAGTTGGAAGCGTCGTTCTGAAATTCGACGATCTTCGGCATCCATTCCAGCATGATAATGTATCGCTTCATGACCAGCCGCTCTCAATGCTTGTGCTATCGTTTCGCACTTTGCTCTTGATCCACAATAAATAATGCCAGATTGCCCCTTTCGCCTTTCAACGAAATTTATAACTTGTTGCCTAGGTGAATTTTTAACTGAAAAAGATAAGTGAATATTAGGGCGGTCAAATCCTTGAAGGAAAACTTCTGGTTTCTTAAATTCAAACAAACGATCCTTAATCTCAGTTTGTGTTTCAGGATCAGCAGTTGCTGTAAAAGCCGCCAAAGGTACATTAAGTAGTTTTCTTAACTCACCAATTCTCAAGTAGTCTGGTCTAAAATCATGCCCCCATTGAGATACACAATGGGCCTCGTCAACTGCTATAAAGCTAATTGGGAGATTAGAAAGCATTCTTTGCGTTCCTAAATTTGCTAACCTTTCTGGGGCAATATATAGCAACTTTAGTTTACCATTTTCTAAAGCACTGAAAACTTCTTCAGTTTCATCATCTGTATTTCCACTTGTTAATGCGCCTGCATTTACACCAAGTGCTTTTAATGCAGAAACTTGATCCCTCATTAATGCAATTAATGGAGAAACAACCAGAACTGTCCCATCCAATTTTATCCCAGGCAGTTGAAAACATAACGACTTTCCACCACCTGTTGGCATGATAGCTAACACATCTTTACCAGCTATTATTGCATTGACGATTTCAGATTGCCCATCACGATATTGATCATGTCCAAAGACTGATTTTAATA
>ERZ1046876.1828-NODE-1828-length-13552-cov-5.505964_pt1 | contig 13552 bp, 13 predicted proteins | sample MGYA00383094_ERZ1046876 | MGnify/ENA primary metagenome ERZ1046876 (study PRJEB29581, sample SAMEA5548364) | metagenome | biome: marine; feature: coastal; material: water | depth 50 m | study: Short-term variability in the microbial, nano- and picoplankton...
CTAGCTGTTTTAGGTTATTCAGTAAATGAATCTGTAGTTGTTTTTGATCGAGTCAGAGAAAACTTCAGAAAGATGCGTAAATCACCAGTTGCAGATGTAATTAACAATGCGATTACTAGAACAATGTCACGAACTATAATGACTCATCTATCAACTCAGACTGTTGTGATATCAATGTTAATTTTTGGTGGTGAAATATTAAATAATTTTGCATTAGCATTAACCATTGGTATATTATTTGGAATTTACTCTTCAATTATGGTTGGCTGTCCTATGGCAATGTGGCTTGGAACAAATCAAAATAATTTAGCAATTTCTGCCCCAGAAAGAAAAAAAGAAAATACCGAGCTATAAATCTACACAGTGTTTAATTTTTCATTCACAAATCAAATTATTCTCTTAGTTATACTTTTAATAGTATCCGCTTTCTTTTCTATTTCCGAAACAAGCTTAATGTCTATAAATCGATATCGCTTAAGACATCTAGCTAAAAATGGAGATACTGGAGCAAAATTAGCAACAAAACTTCTTCAAGAAACAGATAAATTATTAAGTGTAATTTTATTATGTAATAATTTTTGTAATGCAGCAGCAGCTACTTTAGTTACTGTAATAGCTGTCCAATTATATGGAGAGCAAGAAATTATTATTATGATGGGGACATTAATAACAACATTTCTAATTCTAATTTTTAGTGAAATTTCTCCAAAAGTTATTGCTGCAGCTCACTCAGAAAAATTGGCATTATCATGTAGTTTTTTACTGTTTCCTATTCTAAAAGCTCTTTACCCCATAGTTCTCTTTGTTAACATATTCGTCTTAGGAATATTGAAAATTTTTAATATTAAAATTAACTTTAAACAAAATAATTTAATTACTATGGATGAATTAAAAAGTATTATTAGTGACTCAGGTCAATTTATACCTAATAAAAATAAATCCTTATTATTAAATTTTATAGACCTTGAAAAAGTAACTATTGATGAAATTATGATGCCTCACACAAATATTGATTCTATTAATTTAAATCAAAGTATCGAAGAAATCTTAGAAAAAATAGAAAATTTTCATCACAGTAGAATCCTAGTAAAAAAGAAAGACAATGATGAAATAGAAGGTATTTTAGATATTAATAAATTATTTAAATTTTATATTAAAGAAAATATGAAGATTTCAAACTCAGAAGAATTAATTAATCTAATAGACCCCCCTTATTTTATTCCTTCTGGAACACCAATATATAAACAAATGCAAAAATTTCAAGATAATCAAGAAAGAATTGGATTAATTGTAAATGAGCATGGTGAATTTATAGGTTTAGTTACTTTAGAAGATATTCTTGAAGAAGTTATTGGTGAATTCAATATTGAACCATCAAAAATTATTTTTGATAGAAATGGTTGGATAGTAGATGGAGGAATTTCTATTAGAGAATTAAATAAAAAATTAAATCTTAATTTACCACTTCAAGGCCCTAAAACTTTAAATGGATTAATTTTAGAATTTTTTGAAGATATTCCAGAACCTAATACAGGTTTTAAGATAAAAAATATTACTTTCGAAATAATTAATGCGCAAGATAAAAATGTGAAAAGTGTAAAAATTTATAGTGACTTTAAAAAAAGTAAAAATTAAAAATGGAGCAAACTGATAACGCAGAAGGTCTAAAACTAAAACCCAAAAAGGTTAAACCAAAACTACCTAATGTTTATAAGGTAATTATTTTAAATGATGATTTTACTCCTATGGAATTTGTTGCGAACGTTATTCAAAAAGTTTTTAATAAGACCCCAGATGATGCAACACGTATAATGCTAAGAATACATACAGAAGGAATAGGTATTTGTGGTATATATCCACTTGAGATAGCTGAAACTAAAATGAATCAAGTATTAAATTTAGCAAAAGAATCGCAACACCCCTTGCAATGTATTATAGAAAAGATATAGTTTAATTTATGATTGCACAAGAATTAGAAGTTAGTCTTCATATGGCGTTTATGGATGCTCGACAAAAAAGGCACGAGTTAATTACTGTCGAACATCTTTTACTTGCAATGCTCGATAATCCATCAGCATCGGAAGTTTTAAATGCATGCGGGGCAAAAATTGAAAAATTACGTTCTGATATTTCAGGGCATATAGAAGAACACACACCAATTGTTTCTGGTAATGATGATGTTGATACTCAACCAACACTTGGTTTTCAAAGAGTAATTCAAAGAGCAATGCTTCATGTTCAATCTTCTGGAAAAAAAGAAGTGACAGGTGCGAATGTTTTAGTTGCTATATTTGGAGAAAAAGATTCTCATGCAGTTTATTTTCTCCATCAACAAGGTATTGCTAGATTAGATGTAGTTAACTTTATAGCTCATGGAATATCAAAAGTCACTGAAACAGAAAATAAAGAATCAATTCAAGGCGAAAGTGAATCTGAAGTTAAAACAAATAAGAATATTGAAACTTATACAGTTAATCTTAATAAGTTAGTAATGGAAAATAAAATAGATCCTTTAATTGGTCGTGAAATAGAAATTGAACGTGTTGTTCAAATTTTATGTAGACGAAGAAAAAATAATCCGCTATTAGTAGGTGAAGCTGGAGTAGGAAAAACTGCTATAGCTGAAGGATTAGCTAAAAAAATTGTTGAAAAAGATATACCGGAAGTACTTCAAGGTAAAACTATTTATTCACTTGATTTAGGTGCATTAATTGCTGGAACTAAATACCGAGGTGATTTTGAGCAACGTCTAAAAACAGTAATAAAACAACTCAATGAAGAAAAAAATTCAATTTTATTTATTGATGAAATTCATACAATTATTGGTGCTGGCTCAGCTAGCGGAGGTACATTAGATGCCTCAAATTTATTAAAACCTGCTTTAGCAGGAGGTCAAATAAAATGTATTGGAGCAACAACTTATCAAGAATATAGATCAGTATTTGAAAAAGACCATGCATTAACAAGAAGATTTCAGAAGGTAGATATAGAAGAACCTGATATTCAAACAACTATTAACATTCTTAAAGGTTTGAAATCTCACTTTGAAAAACATCATAATGTAAAATTTTCTACTGATGCATTAATTAGCGCAGCTGAACTATCTTCAAAATTTCTTAATGATAGACAACTCCCAGATAAAGCGATTGATGTTATTGATGAAGCAGGTGCCGCACAAAGAATCCTTCCTCAAAATAAAAAGAAAAAAGTAATTGGAAGTAAAGAAATAGAAAATGTAATTTCTAAAGTTGCAAGAATACCAGCAAAAAATATTAATAAAGATGATCGAAATGCACTTAAAACACTTGAGCGAGATTTAAAAGCCGTTATTTTTGGTCAAGATAAAGCAATCAATTCTCTCTCATCAGCAATTAAAATGGGCAGAAGTGGATTAGGTCCAGAAAATAGGCCTATTGGTAGCTTTCTCTTTAGTGGCCCTACTGGTGTTGGTAAAACTGAAGTAGCTAAACAGCTGGCATACACTCTTGGTATTGAATTGATTCGTATCGATATGAGTGAGTTTATCGAAAGACATTCAATATCTAAATTAATTGGAGCTCCTCCCGGTTACGTCGGATATGATAATGGAGGTATACTAACTGAACAAATAAATAAAACACCGTATGCCGTTCTATTGTTAGATGAGATTGAAAAAGCCCATCCAGATGTTTTTAATATACTCCTTCAAGTAATGGATGATGGAACACTTACAGATAGCAATGGAAGAAAAACTGATTTTAGAAATGTAACTATTATTATGACAACTAATGCTGGTGCTGAAGCATTATCTAAATTAGACTTCGGATTTACTCATAATAAAAAAACTGGTGATGAGCAAATAGAAATTAAAAAAATATTTTCGCCAGAATTTAGGAATAGGCTTGATGCTATAGTTTCATTTAGCGCACTAGATAATGAGATTATATTAAAAGTTGTTGATAAATTCTTAATGCAACTTGAAAATCAATTACACGATAAAAAAGTTGATGCTACTTTTACAAAAAAATTAAAAAATTATTTAGCAAAAACTGGATTTGATCCTCAAATGGGAGCAAGGCCTATGGAAAGACTAATTCAAGATACAGTTAGAAAAGCTTTAGCTGATCAACTTTTATTTGGAAAGCTTATAAACGGCGGTGAAGTCGAAATTGACATTGATGATAATGATAAAATTATTCTAAACCTTAAAAACAAAGAAAAGTTATCAGTTTAGTTAAATTTAGGTTTTACCATTATCTTTTGAAATAAATTACTCTCTATAAGCGATATTAACCATTTTCTTGTTTTTTCATACCCTGAATTATCAAACCAAACTTTATCAACATTCATAAATTGCCTTATAAAGGGAAAAATAGATATATCAACGAATGTTCTTTCATCGCCAATCAAAAATAAAGAATTTTGTAATCTCTTTTCTAAAATATCTAAAAAAAAGTAACAGCTTTTTCGATGTTCGTCTTTTGACTTATTTGGATATCTCTCAAAATACTTATAACAATCTAAAGAATCTTTAAACTTACCGTCATTTAATTCAATTAATTCCTCTGATATCTTTTTTTTACTTGCTTCTAAAAAAATTAATTTATTAGATTTACTATTTTGATATGCCCACTTCATTATCTCTAAACTTTCATCTAAAACTAATTCATTCAATCTTAAAATAGGGACTGTTCCTTTTGAACTAATAATAAGCATTTCTTGAGGTTTTTTTCGAAGAGATATTTCGTAAACATCAAATTCTATTTTTGATTCTACAAGCGCCATTCTTGCTCTCATAGCATATGGGCATCTTCTATATGAAAATAAATAAGGTTTAGATTTATAATTATTTAATTGCTCTACATAATTCATCTACTAATCTATGTCCTTTAAAAATTAAACCTGAATATATTTGAATCAAATCTGCTCCATTATCTATTTTTTCCTTACCGTCTTTCCCAGACATTACACCACCAACACCAATTATTGGTATTTTTCCATTAAGCTTTGATTTTATAAATTTTAAAGTTTTTAGTGAACTTGATTTTAAAGGAAGTCCAGACAAACCTCCCGATTCATTTCTTTTTTTTGATATAGGAACCCCGCTTCTTGAAAGCGTTGTATTTGTTGCTATCACACCATCAATTTTATATTTTATCAATAATTTACAAATAGAAGTAAGTTGTAAATTTGTATTATCAGGAGAAATTTTTAGTAAAAAAGGTACATATTTTTTATATTTTTTATGTAGTTTTTTTTGTTCTTTCTTAATTTCTTTGAGTAATTTCTCCAAATTTTCACTTTCCTGTAATTTTCTAAGATTTTTAGTATTTGGTGAAGAAATATTTAATGTTATATAGCTAGCAAATAAATATGATTTTCTAAAACATATAAGATAATCATTAATAGCCTTATTAATTGGAGTATCAAAATTCTTTCCTATATTAATACCTAAAATACCTCTAAATTTTGACCTTTGAATATTTCTTATTACTTTATCAATACCATCATTATTAAAACCAAATCTATTTATAATCCCTTTTTCTTTAGTTAGTCTAAAAGATCTAGGTTTTGGATTACCTTTTTGAGGTCTTGGGGTTACAGTTCCAACTTCAATAAAACCAAACCCAAGTTTTGATAAACAATCAATATATTCAGCATTTTTGTCAAGACCTGCTGCTAAACCAACTGGGCTATTAAACCTTAATCCCATAATTACTCTTGGTTTACATTTTATTTTCTTTGAAATTAAATCTAACAATCCAAAATAATTAGCTAACTTTAATGATTTCATAGCTAAATGATGAGCAAATTCAGGATCAAAAAGAAATAAGAAAAATCGAATTATATTGTACATAATATAATTTTAACTTTTTACTGGAATATATATCAAAAAATCTTTTACCTCAGATGCTCATAAATAATCTTTAAAATACTCTGTGCTGTTTTTGTATTATTTAATTTGCCATTAGGGTAATCCATAAACACTCGTACACCCTCTTTATCTTCTTTAATTCTTATACGATATCTCTTTTCATTCTTTCCAAGCCCCTCTTCATCATCAGATCCCCATAAGCTCATAATTTCTTCTGTTAATGACTTATCTTCAATAACTTCTGCTTCATCAGCTCCATCTGAATTATTTATTCTTTCCTCTTCTTCTTGTTTCCTTCTTTCCTCTTCCTCATCATCTTCCCAAAAAGCTAATTTATCAATTAAACCTTTATTCTTTTTCTTTGGACCATCAAAATCTAAATCTTTATATTTAACATAAAAAATACCTTCAGATCTGTTTTTATCTTCTGTAACAAATCCAATAATATCAAGAGCTAATGATAATCTTCTCCAAGATCGATCATAAGGATCATTTAATAATAAATAATTTCCACGTTTATTTTCAACTAAAGTTGCATTCTTTTTTACCTCTGGGTTTGCAAGTCTTTGTTTCGCATCAAAATCTGTCATTCCCAACTTAGTCATTAATCTTCTTAGAATTTCTGCATTGATTTCATATTCATCAATGCTTGTTTCTTTTTTTAATTTTTCAGTTACTTCCCCAGCTTCTTCTTCATCTGGAATGTATTCTTCAATTTTATAAACGTCAGTTGACCAAGAACCTTCTTTCATTCTTTTAACTCTTTCTGCTGCCTCTTCATCCATTCCAACAATACTTCTTTGTGAAACATAAATTTCAGTAGTATCTTTTTCTACACCAAACTCAAGTCTAGTTCTAAATTTTCTTCTATCAGCTATTTTTGAAAGCCCATCTAACCACGCATCAAATCTACTTGCTAAACCTTTATTAGTATCAACTTTTAATTTTGATGACTTAATCCATTCTGTCTCCATAACCCCAGTTCGTCTATTAATAACTTTAATACCAAAACCTAATTCTCGCCAAAACTGTTCTAAATGAGGCCATAATTTTTCAGGTGTTTCAGATACAACTAACCACCTTAAATTACCAGACTTAACAATTCGCATACCTTCTGGATTCTCAAGAACTTTTGCTTCTGTATACCCTGCTTTTTTTGCATCTTCATAGCTTTTATAAGAAACGGCTTCACCAGGAACACCATATTGTGTGTTAGTTTCAACATCAGTCAAATCAGGAGGTATATCAAGCTTTTTAGCTCTTGAAGAACTTACATAATCTGGTTGTGTTACAGCTTGTACAACCTCACTATCCATTACATCAAAATCAGCACATGATATTAGTAAAAAAGATAAAAAGAATATAAAAATATTTTTCATTTAATAGATTCAAAAATCTTAATTAAATTTAATTGATGTTTTTTATTAAGCTCAACCAAAGGAAGCCTTATACCATATTTAATTAAACCCAAATGAGCTAAAAGCCACTTAACAGGAATAGGGTTTGATTCAATAAACATTGCTTTATGAAGATTACTCAACTGTTTATTAATATCATATGATTTTTCAATATCTCCATTCAAAATACTATAACAAATATTATGCATCAAATCTGGCTTAACATTTGCTGTTACAGAAATCACTGCGCATCCGCCACTCTTCATATATTCTAAAAAGGTAAGATCATCACCGCTAATAAAAATAAAATCATTTTTAACTTTTGATTTTAAAAAATTAATACGTTCTAATTCTCCAGTTGCATCTTTTATTCCAATAATATTTGAAAGTTGACTTAAAGAAATAACAGTTTCATTTTCTAAATCACAGCCTGTTCTAGATGGAACGTTATACAATATTTGTGGAGTATCAACTGCATCATTAATGGCTTTATAATGTTCGTATAAACCTTTCTGATTCGGCTTATTGTAATAAGGAGTAACTAATAAACAAGCATCTGCACCTACCTCTTTAGCAGATTGTGTTAAGAAAATTGCTTCTTTAGTTGAATTTGCTCCTGTCCCAGCAATTACAGGAATTTTTCCATTTATATGTGATACTGCTTCTTTTATTAAAAAAGTATGCTCCTCAAAATCAATTGTTGGGCATTCTCCTGTAGTGCCTAAAACAACAACACCATCTGTCTTATTTTCAATATGAAAATCAAGAAGTTTTTTAAAATTATCGACATCAATTGAACCGTCTGGGTTCATTGGAGTCACTAAAGCAACGATACTGCCTTGAAACATAATTAATTCCACAAATCTTAAATAATTTATATTCTACTCGAAACAACAAACAATTATAATTTTTATATATATAACTAAATTATATAATTAAATAATTTATTATTCTTTTTTATAATATAAAAATATTGTTATAGTTTCAGTAATTTTATACTTAAAAAGGCAGACTTAGAAGATATTAATCCTCTATAATTTAATGCATATGCTAAATAATTATCTATTGATCATAATTAGTACGGTTCTTGTTAATAACATAGTGCTTACTAAAATTCTTGGTCTTTGTCCATTTATGGGGGTTTCTAACAAGCTTGAAACATCAATTAGCATGTCTGCAGCAACAGCTTTTGTTTTAACGATTGGCTCAATGACTAGTTGGTCTATCAATCATTACCTCCTTGAACCTAATGATTTAGTTTACTTAAGAACTTTAACTTTTATTGTAGTTATTGCAGCAGTTGTTCAATTTACAGAAATGTTAATGGAGAAGAACTTTCCTATTTTATATAAAATGCTTGGGATATTTTTACCTCTAATTACTACAAACTGCGCAGTATTAGGTATTCCATTACTAAATGCTCAGGCTAGCCATACCCTTCTTGAATCAGCTGTATTTGGTTTTGGAGGTGCATTAGGCTTTTCTTTTGTTCTTATCCTCTTTGCATCAACACGAGAAAGATTAGAAGGTGCACATGTGCCTAAACCTTTTAAAGGTAGCGCAATTGCAATGATAACGGCAGCTCTAATGAGTTTAGCTTTTATGGGCTTTATTGGACTCGATAAATAATGTTAACTTCTATATTAATAATATTATTTCTAGCTATTATTATTGGATTAGTTCTTGGCTTCTCCTCTGTTAAATTTAAAGTTGAGGGTAACCCAATTATCGATAAAATTGATTCTATTTTGCCGCAAACACAATGTGGTCAATGTAATTATCCTGGATGTAAGCCCTATGCTACAGCTATTGCAAAAGGTGATGCTGATATTAATCAATGTCCTCCTGGGGGAGAAAAAGGTGTTAGAGCTCTTGCAGAATTAATGGGTGTCGACTATAAACCTTTAAATGAAGAACATGGTGCAACAAAACCAAAATCAATTGCATTTATTGATGAAGAAACATGTATAGGCTGTACGCTCTGCATTCAAGCTTGTCCAGTAGATGCAATTTTAGGTGCAACCAAACAAATGCATACTATTATCGAAAAAGAATGCACTGGCTGTGAATTATGTTTATCTCCTTGTCCAGTAGATTGTATCGCTATGGAACCAATAGAAGAAAATGCCGAAAATTGGAAATGGAAATATCCTGTATATTCAATTTCAACAATAAAAACAAAGGTTAATCATTGAAATTATTAGATAAAATATTTAAATTGAATGGTGGAATTCAAACAGAAACTAATAAAAAGGTTTCGACAAAAAACCCTATTAAATCACTACCAATTCCATCAGAGCTAAGATTATCTTTGAGACAACATATCGGGAATATTGCTAAATTAAAAGTTAAAGTTGGTGATCAGGTATTAAAAGGTGAATTAATTGCAGAGGCTGATGGAAATATATCGGCTGCAATTCATGCTCCAACATCTGGAAAAATTAAATCTATTGAAAAATTACTAATTCCCCACCCTTCTGGCTTACCTGATTTTTGTGTAACAATAGTTCCTGATAAAAAAGATCAATGGATAAAAAAGACTCCTATTGACTGGAAAAAAATTGGTATTGAAGAAACAAATAAACTTTTATTAAATTCTGGAATTGTGGGTTTAGGAGGAGCTGCATTTCCAAGTCATCTTAAAATAGGAAACAATCGGAAAAATCTAATTAATACACTAATTGTTAATGCTGCTGAATGTGAACCTTATATAACATGTGATGACATGTTAATGAAGGAGCGTAGTAAAGATTTAATCGAAGGTATTAAATTAGTTCAGTCATTATTAGGAGCTAAGGAAACTATAATTGGTATTGAAGATAATAAACCCGAATCATATGAAATTATTTCTAAATTAATTTTAAAAGAATCGAATATTCATATAAAAATTGTTCCTACTATTTATCCAAGTGGGTATGCTAAAAGCCTTATTTTTTTAATAAATGGAATAAAAATATCTAAAGAAAAATTACCGCCAGAATATGGCATTCAAATGTTTAATGTAGCAACTATTATTGCTATTTATAAATTTATTATCCATGGTGAAACTTCTTTAAGTCGAATCGTTACAATTACAGGGAATGTTAAAGAACCGGGAAATTATGACGTTTTATTTGGTACTCCACTTGACTCTTTAATAAAAGATGCTGGTGGTCAAAAAATAAAAACTAATACTTTTATTATGGGTGGCCCCATGATGGGCTTTAAATTGCCATCTATTGATGTTTCAGTTACTAAAACTATGAATTGTGTTATTAGTGCTGAACCAGAAATGATAGATAATAAAAAAGAACCTCTTCCATGCATTAGGTGTTCTAAATGCGCAGAAGCCTGCCCTGTTTCATTACAACCTCAAGAATTATATTGGTTTTCAAAATCAGATCAATTTGAAAAAGCGCAAAACTATAACTTGTTTGATTGTATTGAGTGTGGTTGTTGTTCATATGTTTGTCCAAGCAATATTCCCCTCGTACAATTTTATAGATATGCAAAAAGTGAAATTATTGCAGAATCTATAATAAAAGAAGAAGCTGATATTGCGAGAGATAGAACTGATTTTAGAATATTAAGATTAGAAAGAGAGAAAAAAGAGCGCGCTCAAAGAAATGCGGAAAGAAGAGCGGAAAATACTAATGCAGAAAAATCAAAATTAATTGAAGAAAAAAGAGCAGAAATTAAAGCTACATTAGAACGAATAGAAAATAATAGAGAAAATGAATAATGTTTAACCAACAATCACCATTTATTCAAAAAGCTCCAAGCGTAACTTTAGTGATGATACTAGTAATGTTATCTCTTGTACCTGGAATATTAGCTTATATATTCTTTTTTGGTATTGGAATTCTTTTAAATTTAACCATTGCAATTATTACAGCACTTATTGCTGAATACTTTATTCTTAAAATAAGAAATTTACCTATTAAGTTATTTATTACAGATGGAAGTGCGATAGTGGCCGCTAGTTTATTAGCCATATCTATTTCACCTATTACTCCTTGGTGGATAATTATTATAGGAACTCTCTTTACAATTATTGTTGCTAAACACCTTTATGGCGGTTTAGGTTCAAATTTATTTAATCCTGCGATGATTGGATATGCAGTTTTATTAATTTCTTTTCCTGCTGTTATGACTAAGTGGCCATTACCTGCTACACATTTATTAGATTTCAATATAGCACAACAATTAGAAGTATTTTTTTATGGTCCAAAAGGATTAATTGACAGTGTTTCAAGCGCTACCCCACTTGACTATATTAAAACCCAAATATTTTTAGATAAACCTTATGAGCTTAATTTTAGCGAAGGAATGCCTATTAGATCATATTTTAATGCTTCAATTATTATTAGCCTTAGTTTCTTGCTAGGAGGGATTTTCATGTGGTTTAAGAAAATTATTACTTGGCACTTACCTATTACTTTTTTAGTAAGCCTTACTTTAATTTCTTTAATATTTTGGCTAATTGATTCAAGTCTTTATTTATCACCATTCATACATTTATTTAGTGGTGGTACTTTACTATGTGCATTTTTTATCATTACTGACCCAGTAAGTGGTCCAACAACCCCAAAAGGTAAAATATTTTTTGCTTTTGGTGTAGCTCTTTTAGTATATTTAATCAGAGTATTTGGAGGCTATCCTGAAGGTGTTGCATTTGCTGTTATTTTTATGAATATATGTGTGCCCTTAATTGATTCACTTACGCAACCAAAAGTGTTTGGTCATGAATAATTTTATAAATAAAAATAAAATAGTTGGTCGAACTGTTTTAGTAATGATTATTTTTGGGATTATCTTTTCAACGATATTAGAATTTGTTCACAATAAAACTAATCCAATTATCTTAAAAAGTGAAGCAGAAGCAAAAGAAAGGCTCCTTTTACAAGTTATATCAAAGGAGCTTTATAATAATGATTTAATAGATAGTTTTATTAAGATCAAGCCTAACCCAATATTGAAGAATAAAGAAGATATAAAATGCTATATTGCAAAAAAAAATAATAAAGTAACCGCTGTAATTATAGAAACAAGAGCGCCTAACGGATATAGTGGTGAAATAAAAATTTTAGTTGGGATTGATATAAAGGGATATATATTGGGAACAAGGGTTATTAAACATCAAGAAACACCAGGTCTTGGTGATTATATAGATATTGCCAAAAGTGATTGGATTAATATTTTTACTTATTCATCATTAAAAAATACTTCAAAAATAGAATGGGCCGTGCAAAAAGATCAAGGTAAATTTGATTATGTTTCAGGAGCTACAATTACAGCAAGAGCAGTAGTCTCAGCAATAAATAAAGCACTTAACTTTTTTGAGAAAAATAAATTAGAGATGGGTATTGATGTTTAAAGAGGCTATCATTGATGGATTATGGAAACAAAACCCTGGAACAATCCAATTATTAGGTTTGTGTCCAACATTAGCAATTACAACTAGTGTGATAAATGGTTTAAGTCTTGGTTTAGCAACGATGTTTGTCATGATTATTGCTAATAGCTCAATCTCACCGATTAGAAAATTTGTTCCTGATGAGATTAGAGTACCTATCTTTATATTAGTGATCGCGGCACTAGTTACTGTTGTTGATTTAACAATTCATGCTTTCGCCGAACCTCTATATAAAGCATTAGGTATTTTTATTCCATTAATAGTTACTAATTGTATTGTATTAGCAAGAGTAGAATCATTTGCCTCAAAAAATCCTGCATTACCTTCTTTTTATGATGGGTTATTTATGGGTTTAGGCTTATGTTTAGTTTTAATAATATTAGGTGGTACAAGAGAGTTCTTAGGTCAAGGTACATTATTTTCAGGATTTGATTTAGTTTTTGGGCAATCCTTAAGTAATATTAGTATTAACTTCTTTGATCAGTATAGTGGTTTTCTTTTAGCTATTCTTCCACCGGGAGCTTTTCTAGGACTTGCTTTTTTAATTGCTCTATTTAATTGGATAGATCAAAAATAAGAAAAATGAACATTGAAAAAAGAAGAAAAATATTTTCACTTCTAAAAAAAAATACTCCTAATCCTTCTACTGAACTAAAATATAATAGCCCATTTGAACTTTTGATAGCCGTAATTTTATCAGCCCAAGCTACAGATATATCAGTAAACAAAGCTACTATTCATTTATTTAAAATAGCAAATACTGCTGAAAAAATTAGTTCACTATCAATTAAAAAAATAGAGTTTTTAATTAAAAATATAGGGCTTTTTCGCACCAAAGCTAAAAATATTCTAAAAACTAGTAAAATTATTAATTACATTGGGATTAGAAAGGTCAACAGAAACATA
>ERZ1046876.1831-NODE-1831-length-13548-cov-4.217446_pt1 | contig 13548 bp, 10 predicted proteins | sample MGYA00383094_ERZ1046876 | MGnify/ENA primary metagenome ERZ1046876 (study PRJEB29581, sample SAMEA5548364) | metagenome | biome: marine; feature: coastal; material: water | depth 50 m | study: Short-term variability in the microbial, nano- and picoplankton...
AGAAAATATATTAACATTTGCAGATGTTCAAATATTTTCTTTGTCTTTTGGACTATATATTGATTCGCTTTCATTAGTTATGTGTACAGTAGTTACTTCTGTATCTTTGTTGGTGCATATTTATTCGATTTCATATATGAAAGATGAATCATCCTTTAATAGATTCTTTGTTTATACAAACTTCTTTACTTTTTCAATGCTCCTAATAGTTCTTTCTAATAATTTTTTTCAACTTTTTATTGGTTGGGAATTAGTTGGCTTATCATCTTATCTTCTTATTGGCTTTTGGTTAAAAAAGGATTCTGCTGTAAAAGCAAACTACAAAGCATTTTTAGTGAATAGAATTGGTGATATAGGTTTGATACTTGGTTTATGCTTAATCTTTCTCTCATATAATACAACTGATTATAATGAAATATTTAATCTAAAACATACAATTAATTCTAATCAAGTAAATATTTTTGGATTTGTTTTCAATGCGTTAAGCGCTGTATGTTTACTCTTATTTGTTGGCGCTATGGCTAAATCTGCTCAAGTTCCTTTACATTTTTGGCTTCCTGATTCCATGGAAGGTCCTACGCCTATTTCAGCACTTATTCATGCAGCTACTATGGTAACTGCAGGTATTTATATGGTCGCTCGTCTTTCACCTCTCTATGAAATGACCAATGAAGTATCTGTTTTTATATTATACATTGGTTCTATTACAGCGTTCTTTCTTGGTTTAGTAGCCCTTGTTCAAAATGATATTAAAAGAATAATTGCATATTCGACAATTTCTCAATTAGGTTATATGACTGCAGCTTTAGGTGCTTCGCTTTATTCACTCGCTATGTTTCATTTAATTACCCATGCTTTTTTTAAAGCATTGTTATTTCTATGTGCAGGATCAATCATTGTAAAATGTCATCATGAACAAGACATAAGAAAGATAGGCGGACTAAAAAAAATTATGCCTATTACTTATTTAGCTTTTTTATATGCATCACTATCCCTTATTGGATTTCCTTTAACTTCTGGATTTTATTCTAAAGAATCAATAATTGATGCTATAGGGTATTACGGTTACACAATCCCTTATATTTTACTTTTAGTATCAATTTTTACTACTACACTTTATACATCTAAAATATTTTTCAAAGTTTTTTTTGGAGAAAGTACATTGCATAAATCTGACAATCATAATGATAAAGAAAATGATAGAGAAATGCTCATCCCTTTATTTATACTTACTGCACCTTCTATTTTCCTTGGGTTATTTATTTATGATTCTTTAATGTCCGGTTCATTATTCCAATCTTCATTAGCCTCTAGTTTATTAGTAGTCAATTTTTATAATGATTATGCTATAAACTCACTTAATTTTTTCTTACATTCATTTTTAACACTAAACTTCTTGATACTTTTGATAGGTATTATATTTAGTTATTTTTATTATTATAAAAAATCGTTTGAAATTAGAATCCCTAATTTTATAAAAGATACACTTAGACATGAGTATGGTTTTAATTTATTAGCAACAAGCTATGTGCCAAAAATTCAAAGGATAGTCACTAAGTATCTTTGGAAGAATATTGATATATCAACTATTGATAATGGCTTAATTAATAACACCTCTTATTTTTTTAATAAACTTTCTAATATAATTAGGAAGTATCAAACTGGTTATATATACCATTATTCACTAACTATAATTTCAGCTTTACTTTTATTGTTGCTGTTAATAAGGATTAAATATTAAATGATTGATTACCCAATACTGAGCTTTCTAATATGGCTTCCAATAATTATCGGTCTAGTTCTCATTATTTCAAATGATATTACTAAAAATGCAGCATCAGCTATCACGCTTTTGACTACATTCTTTGTATTTGTAACCTCTATACATTTATTTAATATTTATGACTATACTGCTAGTCAACTTCAGTTTACTGAAAAGATACAATGGATAAGCGGGCTAAATATCTTCTACTATCTTGCTGTTGATGGTTTATCTGTCTCATTAATTTTACTAACAGCATTCATAAACTTTTTAATAGCAATTTTCGCATCATCTGAAGATTACAAAAATAAATCAGCATATCTCGGTTACTTTTTAATTCTCGAAGGATTGCTTATGGGAACATTTTCAGCATTCGATAGCATACTATTCTATGTTTTTTTTGAAAGCTTGTTAATCCCATTATTTTTAATAATTGGCATATGGGGTGGAGCTAATAGAAAATACGCAACCATTAAGTTTTTTTTATATACTTTATTTGGTTCTGTATTAATGCTTATATCTATTTTATATTTAGCCCACATATCTGGATCATATGCTATACAAGATTTTTATTCTTTAGATTTATCTTTCGAAGAAGAGGCATTAATATTACTAGCATTTTTAATAGGATTTGGAATAAAGATACCAATGTGGCCTGTTCATACATGGTTACCAGATGCGCATGTTGAAGCTCCAACAAGCGGCTCCGTAATTTTAGCTTCGGTTTTACTTAAAGTCGGAGGTTATGGGATGATTAGATTTATGTTACCTGTAACTACGGAAGCAGGTATTTATTTTAGTGAATATATGATTTATTTATCTTTAATAGCTATTATTTATATAAGTTTTGTAGCATATGCTCAAGAAGATATGAAAAAACTAATCGCATACTCTTCAGTAGCGCACATGGGATTTGTAACTCTTGGCATATTCTTAGTTTTTAATTTGCTTGGAAATAATACTTCAGCAGCAATTATTGGACTAGAAGGTGCAATAATCCAAATGATATCTCATGGTTTAATTTCTGCAGCATTATTTTTTTGTATCGGTATTATTTATAAACACTCTAAATCTAGACTTATAAAAGATAATTTTGGTATTGCTCAATTTATGCCAATATTTTCATTTATGATGATATTTTTTCTTATGGCAAATTCTGGTTTACCTGGAACATCAGGATTTGTTGGAGAGTTCCTTGTTATAACATCATCTCTAGGATCTAGCTTTATATTTGGTTTTCTTGCTGCAACTTCACTTTTGCTCTCTGCATCTTACTCACTGAAAGTTGGTAAAAATGTTTTGTTTGGTGACAACTTACATAACAATCAAGGTTATATTGAATGTGAGAATAATGAAAAAATAGTTCTTGGAGTTTTAATCATATTTATTTTATATTTAGGCATAACCCCTGGATTGCTTTTCAATCTATTAGATAAAACGGTTATTGATATGATATCTTTTATTTCTTTGGGTAACATATAATGTTAGAACTACTATTCATACCAGAAATCATTCTCTCAATTGGGATTATGGTCATCATTTTAGTTGATTTGTTCTTACAAAAATATAAATATGTATCATATTATCTTATACAGACGATTTTAATAATTTCTGCTTATCATACGTTTAGCGACAAATTATACCCAATCTACTCTGCTTATGAATTAAGCGAATTTACAAATATTATCAAATTTATCCTTTTATTAGGATCGTTCATCATATTTCATTACACTTATAAACATTTATCATATTTAAAAACTCTTAGAATAGAATACTTTACAATTTCACTGTTAGGCATTGTAGGTACTATGATTATGATTTCAGCTAATAGTTTATTGATGCTTTATCTTGGTATTGAATTATTATCTTTGTCTCTTTATGCCTTGATAGGTTTTAATAAAGAATCTTCTTTGTCATCTGAAGCTGCTATAAAATATTATGTATTGGGTGCTATGTCATCAGGTATTCTTTTGTTCGGTATATCACTTATTTATGGCTTTACTGGTTCAATTAATTATTTTGATATAGCTGATAGTTTAAATAATATTAATATCAACTCCGTAGAATACTTAGGAATAATATTTGGAGTAATCTTTATTACTGCTAGTTTATGTTTTAAATTTGGAGCAGCGCCTTTTCATATGTGGGTGCCTGATATATATCAAGGTTCTCTTATAAGCACCACAATCTTATTAAGCACACTTCCGAAAATAGCTGTGTTTATAGTATTCCTTAAATTATATTTTATTGCATTCATGGATATAAAACATATATGGTCAGATGTATTAATTTTTGTTGGTATGTTATCAATAATTATTGGTAGTATCTTTGCCCTAACACAAGAAAATATTAAAAGACTTTTGGCTTATTCTGCGATTTCAAATATTGGGTTTATCATTTTAGCTATAGGTCTTGTAACTAATGAAGGCTTACAAGCATCTTTATATTACACTATTGTATATAGCTTAACAGCGTTAGCATCTTTTGGAATAATTACACATATTACTGCTAATAGTCATGGGATAGAAAACATATCTGATCTAGCAGGTCTCGCTAAAACTCATCCATATTTCGCTATACTAATTTTAATAACAATGCTCTCTGCCGCAGGCATACCACCGCTAATTGGATTTCATGCTAAATTAATGGTTATTCAAGCATTAATTAATAGCTCTTATATTGCTATCGCTTTAATTGTTGTATTAATGACAGTTATTTCTGCTTATTATTACTTAAAAGTAATAAAGACAATATATTTTGATGATAGGGTAGAGTTAATAGCTACCTTCTCTAATAATCATCTTGTTTTATCAATCAATACAGTGTCACTTGTTCTATTAGGATTATTTCCTTATCTAGTATTTAATCTTACAAAGTACCTTACTAGCTTATTTTCTGTTATTTCTATTTAACTTGAAAAAAATACCCATAAATTATAGACTTCATAGCAATGCGGGGTGGAGCAGTCTGGTAGCTCGTTGGGCTCATAACCCAAAGGTCGTAGGTTCGAATCCTGCCCCCGCGACCATAAATAAATAATATTCTCGTTCGCATTAGATTAATTTTGATATACAATACAGTCACGGCTCCTGATGGGGCCATTTTAATGCTTGTTTTATGAATGATGTCGAAAAAAAAATAATGAATAAATTGAACGAATTACTTGATAATGACATATCTGCTATAAATGTAAGTATTTTTGGTAATAATGCCTCAAAAAATATTCAAATAATGATTGAATCAGAAAATGGCATAACTGTTGATAATTGCGCAAGCACAACAAGAACAGTTCAAAATATTATTACAATGGATAAAATTATTGAAGATGATTACAATATCGAGGTTTCATCCCCAGGAATAAACAGACCACTCTTTACCTTAGAGGATTTTATTAAATATGAAGGGGAAAAAGTCTTTATAGAGTTGAAAAGAAATATTGATAACCAAAGAAGGTTTAAAGGAATATATAAAATTAAAGATGGAATTATATGTATTAAAAATAAAAAAGAAACAATTGAAATATCCGTATGTGATATTAAAAAAGCTAACTTAGTTAGGGAGATAAAAATATGAACAAAGAAATACTTCTAATAATTGATACAGTTTCTAATGAAAAAAATGTTGATAGAGAAATTATTATTGATGCAATGGAGCATGCATTAGCTTCTGCCGTGAAAAAGAAGTATAAGCTTGACAATAAGACCCAAGATGAAATAGATGTGGATGTAACCATTAATCAAGAGGATGGAACATATACAACAATTAGAAAATGGGAAGTTGTTGAAGAAATGTTAATTGATGATGAATATCAAATGAAAATGTTAATCGAAATTGCAAAAGAAAAAAATCCTGATATTAATGTTGGAGAATATATTTTTGAAGAAATTGAATCTGTTGAATTTGGTAGAATTGTTGCACAAACAGCAAAACAAAATATTGTATCTAGGTTGAAAGCTGCAGAAAGAAATAGAATAGTCGAACTTTATGCGCCAAGAATAGGAGAACTTCTATTTGGTATTGTTAGAAGAGTTGACAAGAACAATGTATTCCTAGATTTAAACTCAACTGATGGTGGCAGCATATCTGACGAAGCAATGATTTTAAAAGATAATCTAATACCTAGAGAAAACATTAAGCCCGGAGACAGAATAAGAGGTTATTTAATGGATGTTCAAGCAGAGACTAGAGGTCCGCAGCTATATATTTCCAGAAAATGTCCTGAGTTTTTAATAGAACTATTTAGATTAGAAGTCCCAGAAGTTGGACAAGGCATTATTGAAATATTGGGCGCTTCAAGAGATCCTGGATTAAGAGCTAAGATTGCTGTTAAATCAAATGATCCAAAGCTCGATGCAATAGGAGCATGTGTAGGTATGAGAGGATCTAGAGTTCAGTCTGTATCAAATGAACTTGCAGGTGAAAGAATTGATATTATACCGTGGGATGAAGATCCAGCAAAATTTGTTATAAACGCAATGTCTCCTGCTGAAGTTCTCTCTATCGTGGTAGATGAAACAAGCAAATCTATGGATATTGCAGTAGCCGAAGAACAGTTATCACAAGCTATAGGTAGAGGTGGACAGAACGTTAGATTAGCAAGTGAACTAACAGGGTGGAACCTTAATGTCATGAGTAAAGATGAAGCTGATGATAAAAATACAAAAGAGGAAGAAGAAACAGCTGTAAAATTTCAAAATGAATTAAACGTTGATAATGATGTTGCTAAAGTTCTTGCAGAAGAGGGGTTTACTAATATTGACGAGATTGCGTTATGCGAAATTGAAGAACTTGAAGAAATTAATGGGTTTGATCGAGATCTTGTAGATGAGCTAAGAAAAAGGGCTTTGGATGAATATGAAAAAAAACAAAAAGAAATAGATAATAAAAATTCATTAGCTAATCTCAATGATTTAACAGATGATCACATAACTTTACTAAAAAATAATGATATATTAACTATTAACGATATTGCTGACCTTTCGATTGATGAATTACTTGATATCATAGAAATATCTAACGAGTTAGCAGGAAAAGTGATAATGCAAGCTCGTGAAAGTTGGTTTAATGAGGAAAAATGACTGATAAAGATAATATAAAGCTTAAAACAAGTACTTTATCTTCTAGAAAAAGTGCAACTTCTACTGGTGTTCATGTAAAAAGAAAAAGGAAAATTATTACTAAACCAGTATCTCAAAAGGTAAATGAATTACCTGCAACTGTCAAAAATGAAAAGGCTGAATCTGTTGATTCAAAAACTACTACTCAAGACTCGAAATCTACATCATCAATTAAACCTAATCAGCCGATAACACCAGAAGCTAAAACTCCTAAAAAACAAAAAATTGATAAAGATGAAAAAATAGAAAAAATGGACAATAAGGAATTACACCTTAAATCACCAAAACAAAAGAAAGATAAAAATAAAAAAAATAAAAATAAAATTGCAGATATCGAACCTGTGCATAAATTTGAAAAACCTACTGAACCAGTTAAAAGAGATGTGAAAATAAGTCAATCTATGACAGTTGCAGAATTAGCTACTCAGATGGCTTTAAAAAATACTGATTTGATTGGAAAAATGATGAGTTTTGGAGTTATGGCCACAGTTAATCAATCTTTAGATCAAGATACAGCAGTGCTCATCACTGAAGAGCTTGGACATAACCCAGTTATTGTAAAAGAGAAGGAGGATGAAATTACGCCGTCTACAAAGATTAAAGTAACGGATGGTAAGCCTAGAGCGCCAATTGTTACAATAATGGGACATGTTGATCATGGTAAAACTTCATTACTTGACTATATTAGAAAGTCTAAAATTACAGAATCAGAATCTGGAGGAATTACTCAACATGTTGGCGCATACCGAGTTAAAACAAATAATGGTGAAATTGCGTTTCTTGATACACCTGGACATGCAGCATTTACCAGTATGAGAGCAAGAGGTGCTCAAGTCACCGATATTGTTATACTTGTGGTTTCTGCAGATGATGGAGTAATGCCTCAAACTGAAGAAGCTATAGAACATGCAAAAGCTGCTGAAGTTCCATTAATCGTCGCAATAAATAAAATTGATAAAGAAAATGCCGATCAGGAAAAAGTTAAAAATGATTTAGCTGCTAAAAATGTTATTCCTGAAGAATGGGGTGGAGAAACTATATTTATTCCAATTTCAGCACTAACAGGCGAAGGTGTAGATGCACTCTTAGACGCAGTTGTTCTTCAGGCAGAAATTTTAGAATTAAAGGCTCTTGATAAAGGACCTGCAACAGGTGTAGTAATTGAATCGTCTTTAGACAAAGGTAAAGGTCCTGTAGCTACAGTACTTATTCAGAATGGTATTTTAGGAAAGAAAGATTTTGTTTTAGTTGGACAAACGTTTGGAAGAGTGAGAGCGCTTTTCAACGAATTTGGTAAACTAGTAAACAGTGCTGGACCTAGTACTCCAGTAGTAATTACCGGACTTTCTGCGACACCAAATGTTGGTGATCAATTAGTTTCAACAGATGACGAGAAGAAAGTTAAAGATATTGCATCCTCAAGAGAGAAAAAACAAAAAGAAATTGATATGCAATCTAAACAAAAAATCTTTTCAATTGAATCTTTCGGAGATGCGACAAATAGTAAAAAAATTATCAATTATCTGATTAAGACAGATGTACAAGGAAGTTGCGAAGCAATTGTAAGCAGCTTGCGATCAATAGAAAATCCAGATGTTGGTTTAGAAGTAATATACAGTGGTGTTGGAGGGATAACGGAATCAGATATTAATCTTGCTATAAGCGCTCAAGCTAACGTCATAGGCTTCAACGTAAGAGCTGATAGTAAGGCTAAAAAACTCATTGAAGCGCACGATGGTATTTCACTTAACTACTACAGTATAATTTATGATTTAATAGACGCTGTGAAATATGATCTATCGGGCGAATTAGAACCAGAAATAAAAGAAGAAATAATTGGAATAGCTACAGTGAAAGACGTTTTTCGTTCATCAAAAATTGGCGCTATAGCAGGATCTATTGTTTCTGAAGGTACTATTCAAAAAGATCAGCCAATACGAGTATTACGTGATAATACAGTTATATATGAAGGAGAACTAGAATCCTTAAGAAGATTTAAGGAAGATGTAAAAGAAGTAAAAAGTGGCACGGAATGTGGTATTGGAGTGAAAGATTACAATGATATTAAATCGGGCGATCAAATAGAGGTATACAAAAGAACCGAAATTAAACGATCAATTTAATATGAGTAGAATGCATAAAATTGAAGATCTTCTCCACAAAGAAATTGCTAATATAATTGTCACGCGTATAGATAATCAAGATATTAAAAATACCGTTACCATAACAGATATAAAAGTCAGTAAGGATATCAGAAGTGCAATAGTATATTTCACAACACTAATAAGTGATTATAAAAAAATTGAAAAGATAATAAATTCTCTAAAACCTACTATTAAATTCCATCTATCAAAAAGCGTTCACCTTAAGCGTATTCCTGATTTTAAATTTATTTTTGATGATACTGTAATAAAAGGCCAAAAAATTAATAAACTCCTTGAATCACTTAAATAGAATAGAAGTGATCAACGGCGTAATCTTAATAGATAAATATAAATTTGTTACATCAAACAAAACACTCACTCTTTTCAAAAGAAAAACAAAAATAAAAAAAGCAGGATTGCTTGGAATACTTGATCCTTTAGCAACAGGTGTTCTCCCTATTATTATTGGTGAAGCTACAAAATACATAACTTACATTGAAAATGACAAAAAAAGTTATGACATTAAATGTAAATTAGGCGCATTCAGCGAATGTGGAGATTTTGAATCCAAACCTATTACATTTAATGATGAAAAAAAAATTATATCAACTCTCCAAGAACAAACTATTAAAGATACATTAAAGTTATTTATTGGCGAGTATATGCAAGTCCCTCCAATGTTTAGTAGCACAAAATACAAAGGAAAACCTTTATATAGTTATGCTCGTAAAAATATTGAAATTATTCGCGAACCAAAAAAAAGAATAATTTATGATTTAAATTTTATAACTTTAAAAGATGATATTCTGTCAATGTCTGTTACATGCTCTTCTGGAACATATATTCGAACTCTTATTCAAGATATTTCTAAAAAATGGAACTTACATTCATGTTTATATGGATTACATCGCACAAAAGTCCATCCTTTTAGTGAGGATGACATTACAACTTTGGATAGTATTAGTTCAGAAAACTTCCATAAATTCATTATTTCTATACCTAATATGCTGTCAAAATTATCAAAAATTATTTGCACTAAAGATGAGGTAGAGAAGCTTTATAATGGGCTTTATGTTGAAAAGACAGAAAATACTACCTACCAATCACCATGTCTAATCTTAGATAGCGATAATACTTTTCATGGGGTCGGAATCTTCAAAGAAAATTATTTATATCCTAAAAGATTGATGAAAAGATGATATTTAGTTTGTAATAGCGCATGGACATGATAAAATCCACACGTTAAAGAAATAGAAAAGAAATAATGGCACTAAATAATGATTCAAAAGCTGAAATTATAAAGAAATTTAAACAGTCAGATAATGATTGTGGTTCAAGTTCAGTCCAAATAGCTCTTCTCACAGAAAATATCAACAAGCTTTCTGAGCACTTTAATAAAAATAAAAAAGACAATCATTCAAGACAAGGGCTTTTAAAGATGATTATGAAAAGAAGATCATTAATGAAATACCTAAAAAGAACAGATATTAATTCGTATGAAAAGCTAATTAAGGAACTAGGACTAAGAAAATAATGCAAACAAAACAATTCGAACTTGGCACACAATCAGTAAAAATTGAGACAGGCCTCATCGCTAAACAAGCAAATTCATCTGTAACAGTAGAAATAGATGGTACAGTAGTTTTAGCTACACTCGTAGCATCAACAGAACCTAACACAAGAGATTTCTTTCCGTTGACTGTAAATTATAATGAAAAGACATATGCTGCTGGTAGAATACCTGGAGGATTTTTTAAACGCGAAGGAAGACCAACAGAAAAGGAAACGCTAATTAGTCGTCTAATTGATCGACCACTAAGACCATTATTTGCATCTACATATAATCAAGAGGTTCAAATAGTAATAACGTTAGTATCATTAAATCCAGAAATTGATCCCGAAGTACCGGCATTAATAGCTGCATCAACGGTTGTTAAACTTGCAGGTTTACCGTTTAATGGGACATTAGGCGCTGTAAAAGTTGGGTTCAATAATGGTGAATACATACTTAACCCGTCATCAACTGAACTTGTTGAATCACAATTAGATTTGACGGTTGCTGGAACAAGTAATGCAGTACTGATGGTTGAGTCAGAAGCAAAAGAATTAACTGAGAAACAAATGTTAGATGCGGTTAATTTTGGTCATGAAAAAATGCAAGTAATTATAACAGCGATTGATGAATTAGTTACAGAAGTTGGTGTAACAAATATAGAAGCCGATGCTGCAGAGGATAATTCAGAATTATATAATTCCATTAAATCAAAATATGGCAATGAAATATCAGAGGCTTACCAAATAACTATCAAACAAGACAGATATGAAAAACTTTCGCAATTAAAAGAAAACATCCTTTCTAAGGAAGAATCAGAAGAAGAAGATTCATCAGAAAAAATATCAACTGTATTTAATAATCTAAAAAAAGATATTGTTAGAGAAAGAATTCTAAGTGGTGAAAAAAGAATTGATGGTAGAGATAGCACAACTGTTAGACCAATTAGTGTAAAAACTGGTGTTTTACCAAGAACTCATGGTTCAGCATTATTTACAAGAGGTGAAACCCAAGCTTTAGTAGTAACAACATTAGGTACTAATAAAGATGCACAAATAATTGACTCACTAAATGGCAGAATTGAAGATTCGTTTATTTTCCATTACAATTTTCCTCCTTATTCTGTAGGAGAAATAGGAATGATTGGTTCACCGAAAAGAAGAGAAATTGGACACGGTAAGCTTGCTCGAAGAGGAGTTCAAGCAGTAATGCCTTCTCAGGATGATTTCCCATATACTATAAGAGTAGTATCTGAAATCACTGAATCAAATGGATCAAGTTCTATGGCGTCTGTATGTGGATCAAGTTTATCAATGATGGATGCGGGCGTTCCATTAAAAGGACCTGTTGCGGGTATTGCTATGGGTTTAGTTAAAGATGGTGAAAGACATGTAGTTCTTACTGATATTCTAGGAGATGAGGATCATCTTGGTGATATGGACTTTAAAGTAGCTGGAACTGAATCTGGTATCAATGCGCTTCAAATGGATATAAAAATTGATGGAATTACATCAGACATTATGGAGACAGCATTAAGTCAAGCCAAAGATGCAAGATTATATATCTTAGATGAAATGAATAAAGAACTAAGTAAAGCAAGGGAAGATGTTTCTCAATTCGCACCTAGATACACACATATGAAAGTCGACCAATCCAAGATAGCTGAAGTTATTGGTAAGGGTGGTGCAGTTATTAAGTCAATTGTTGAGCAAACTGGAGCAGTTATAGATATTAATGATGATGGCGTAATTAAGATCGCCGCATCTGATCAATCAAAAAGTGATCATGCAAAATCAATTATTGAAGAGATTACAGCAGGTCCTCAGGTAGATAAAATATATGAAGGTAAAGTAGCAAAAATTATGGATTTTGGCGCTTTTGTTGCAATTACTCCAAATAAAGATGGTTTAGTTCATATTTCTCAAATCAGCGAAGACAGAGTCAAAGATGTTAAAGATGTCTTGTCTGAAGGGGATATGGTTAAAGTAAAAGTTCTTGAGGTTGATAAGCAGGGAAGAGTAAAATTAACTATGAAAGGAATAGAACAAGACTAAGTCTAATCAACTTGTGTTTTTTCCATTTTTTCATGTCTTTCTTGAGCTTCTATAGATAATGTCGCAATTGGTCTAGCTTCCAACCTTTTAATTCCAATTGGTTCACCAGTATCTTCACAATATCCATATGAACCATCGTCGATTCGATGAAGTGCCTGATCAATTTTAGAAATAAGTTTTCTTTCTCTATCTCTAGTACGTAATTCTAATCTAAACTCTTCTTCTTGTGTAGCAGCATCATTTGGGTCAGATAGTTTTGATGAATCTTGTTTCATATGATCCATTGTTTTCTCTGCTTCTGACATTAATAACTTCTTCCATGAATATAGAATAGTTTTAAAATGATCTGATTGTTCAGGCGACATATAATCCTCACCTTTTTTTGGTTTATAAGGTTTAAAATCTAGATATTTCTGTAAGTTTGCTGTTGCCATAGTTGATAGATTATTTTGCTATTTGTTAGTGCTCATATCAAGTCTTTTTTACTTTTTCTTGCAACTTTGATATTTCCATCAATCATTTGAATTTCAAGTTGAGCATCATCAGGTATACTTTTGATGTTTTTTATTATTTTTCTATTATTATCCCATACTATTGCGTAACCTTTTTTTAATATCTCTTCAGGATTAAGTTGTTTTATTTGTCCTAATTTTAGTCGAATATAGTTCTGATACTCAGTAATCTTAAATTTAATCACCTTATTAAAACTTTTATAATTTCTCTCATTATTTTTATCAAAAATACAAAGCCGATCTTTCATCAATTTTAATACTTGTTTTTTTCTTACATTCTGATTGTTCAAATTAATTATTTTTGTCTTTATAATTACATTAATACTTTTTGTAAGTGACGACCTATTTTTATTAAAACTGTTTTTAAGACCTTTTATTATTTTGCTTGGTTTGTTAATGTTTATCAT
>ERZ1046876.1842-NODE-1842-length-13474-cov-10.413667_pt1 | contig 13474 bp, 12 predicted proteins | sample MGYA00383094_ERZ1046876 | MGnify/ENA primary metagenome ERZ1046876 (study PRJEB29581, sample SAMEA5548364) | metagenome | biome: marine; feature: coastal; material: water | depth 50 m | study: Short-term variability in the microbial, nano- and picoplankton...
TGGCGATCCCTTGAGGACTCGAACCCCAAACCTGCTGATTAGAAGTCAGCTGCTCTATCCAGTTGAGCTAAGGGACCGCTGGCGACCCTTTTCGGGCAGATTGCAGCGTAGATCAAGCGTTGAAAACGGGATTAGTGTGTCCACGGACCGCGGCGTTTGGTTGCGAAGTTTTCGCCGTAGCCACCTGCGCGCACGATTGGCTTGCGCGTGTGGGGATCAAAGACTTGGGCCTCGATACCATTGTCTTGCGCATATTCAAGGGCCGCGTCTTTGCTATCAAACTTAAGCTTCACCTGCGTTTGCGTATCTGTTGAGGATGTCCAACCCATCAGAGGGTCGATTTCGCGCGACGAGGCAGGTGCAAATTCCAGAATCCACGTCTTGGTCTTACCCATGCCAGACTGCATGGCGTTACGGGCGGGCTGATAGATTCGTGCTTGCATGGGTTTCTCCGAATTTCACTAGCGTTATCCGCAAAAAATGGTCGTGGTGCAAGGTGACAAAAGAGTTCGGGGTTGAAACCTTGCTCAAAAAGAACAAATCTAGAACAACCTATTCTGCGAGTCTCATAAATGCCCCATGCCCATAACGACAGCTCCGCGCCTTTGATGCATGCCGCAGCCGAAGATGTGTCCCAGCGTGCTAAGTTGGAAGGTGGCAAAGCGTTTGTCATGCATTCAGAGTTTGAGCCCGCAGGAGATCAGCCCACGGCAATTGCTGAAATCAGCGCAGCAATAAACGAAGGTGAGCGGGATCAAGTGCTGTTGGGTGCGACTGGCACGGGTAAAACCTATACGATGGCCAAGGTGATTGAGGAAACGCAGCGACCTGCGATTATCCTCGCCCCGAATAAGACGCTTGCGGCGCAGCTATACGGCGAATTCAAAGGGTTCTTTCCGGAAAACTCAGTCGAATATTTTGTCAGTTTCTACGACTATTACCAGCCTGAGGCTTATGTCGCCCGCTCGGACACGTATATCGAGAAGGAGTCTCAGATAAACGAGCAGATTGACCGGATGCGCCACTCGGCGACACGCGCGTTGTTGGAACGCGACGACGTGATCATCGTGGCTTCGGTTTCCTGCATCTACGGTATCGGTTCGGTTGAGACTTACGGCGCGATGACGCAGGACTTGCATTCGGGCAAGGAATACAATCAACGGCAAATCATCGCAGATCTGGTGGCACAGCAATATAAGCGCAACGATCAGGCGTTCCAGCGTGGGTCATTTCGTGTTCGTGGCGATGTGCTTGAGATTTTCCCTGCCCACCTTGAAGATCGCGCTTGGCGGTTGTCGTTCTTTGGCGAAGAGCTTGAAAAAATTACGGAATTTGACCCTCTGACGGGTGAAAAGACCGATACGTTTGATCGGATCAGGGTCTACGCGAACTCTCACTACGTGACGCCAAAGCCGACGATGCAGCAGGCTATGATCAGCATCAAAAACGAATTGAAATTGCGGCTAAATCAGCTTGTAGATGAAGGTAAGCTGCTTGAAGCGCAGCGGCTTGAACAACGGTGTAATTTTGACCTCGAAATGCTTGAGGCGACGGGAGTCTGCAACGGGATTGAGAACTACTCGCGCTATCTGACGGGCCGTGCCCCGGGCGAGCCGCCCCCCACGTTATTTGAGTTTATTCCTGACAATGCGATTGTATTTGCCGATGAAAGCCACGTCTCGGTGCCGCAGATTGGCGGGATGTATAAGGGCGACTATCGGCGGAAATTTACGCTTGCCGAACATGGCTTTCGGCTGCCGTCCTGTATGGACAATCGCCCACTGAAGTTTGAGGAGTGGGATGCGATGCGCCCGCAATCTGTATTCGTGTCTGCCACACCCGCGGGCTGGGAGCTTGAACAAACCGGCGGCGTGTTCACCGAACAAGTTATTCGCCCTACGGGTCTGATCGACCCCGAAGTGGAAATTCGATCGGTTGATATGCAGGTTGATGATCTGCTCGACGAAGTGCGAAAAATGACAGCGGGTGGCTATCGTACGCTTGTCACCACCTTGACCAAGCGGATGGCAGAGGACCTGACGGAATACATGCACGAACAGGGGATCAAGGTCCGCTACATGCACTCGGACATCGACACGCTTGAGCGGATCGAGATTTTGCGTGATTTGCGCCTCGGGGCATTTGATGTGTTGATCGGGATTAACCTTTTGCGCGAGGGTTTGGATATTCCCGAATGCGGTTTGGTAGCCATTTTGGACGCGGATAAAGAGGGCTTCTTGCGGTCAGAAACTTCGCTGATCCAGACTATCGGCCGTGCGGCCAGAAACGCCGAGGGTCGCGTGATTATGTACGCAGACCGCATCACTGGCTCGATGGAGCGCGCCTTGGCTGAAACTGGTCGACGACGCGAAAAGCAGCATGCCTATAATATTGAGCACAATATCACGCCTGCCACTGTGAAGAAGAACGTCGATGACGTGCTGGCCGGTCTTTACAAAGGCGACACGGACATGAACCGTGTGACGGCCAAGATCGACAAGCCTCTGCACGGAGGCAATCTGGAAAAGGTTTTGGAGGGCATGCGCGTAGATATGCGCAAAGCCGCAGAGAACCTCGAATTCGAAGAAGCCGCGCGATTGCGGGATGAGGTCAAGCGTCTTGAGGCTGTTGATCTGGCGATCTCAGACGATCCCTTTGCGCGACAGGCAGCGGTCGAAGCAGCATCGGAATCGGCCACGAAGGGTCGCGGTCGAAGCTCAGCGGGTCGGGCAGGGCAAAGAGGTGGGAATGTTCGGAGAAGGGGGCGGTGAATGCAGTCACTACAAACCTACAGGTTGTTAGTAAGATTTAACCCTACATTAACTGCCTCTCCTGCACGCTCTCATCATGCAAACTCGAAACTCGCCGCTTTCTCCTGAAGTTTGGCTTCACGACATCTTTGCCTCCAATGCTGTTCAGCGTGGTGCTGTTATCCGGCGCAAGGCACGAGACATTGAGCGCTTCGTCGGAATGGAAATGTTCATGGCCGAGATTGATAGGCGCGGGTATCAGGTGGTTGAAAATTCGGGACAGATTGTAATTTTCTGCAATCGCGCACCGATAAGATTGCTGACGCGGGTAGGCGCGCATTCTTGAAAAGAATGCTTAGAGAAATCTTTTTAAGATTTCACCGTAGATGCGCTATTCTCTCTGAAACAGGGAGATACCCATGGCTGATTTTGCCCCCAAAGCCTATGTCAAAACCAACTGTCCGTTCTCTTTCAAGTTCAGGTTATTCGCGCTTGAGGCTGGCCTTGCGGAAACAATGGAGTTCACTGAACTGGACGTCGATGCGTCCTCCCACGCCTCGGACAAAAGCGAACTGCGGTCACGAGTTGGGCGGGCGCATACCTTCCCGATTGTTGAGATTGCAGAGGGTGTGTTCATGGACGATTCCGATTTGTTGATCGACCATTTCGCAAAGCTCCACGACATTGACGACAGCCAGCTTTCGACGTTGAACTTCTACCGTGACGGGTTGTTTCCGACGTTCTTAGAGATGTTTCATATCCTCGCGATGCCGCTGGGATGGGTGGCAAGGGGTGGACGCAAGCCCAAAGCATTCAGATAGAGGAAATTGCACAATGAGTTTTTTGGTAAACTACACTTTGAAGGATGAAGCTGATTTCGATCACCAAGTCTCGGCGATGGAGGTATTGGTGACCGACTTGAAAGCGGCTGGGATCGACGGGTTGGATTATTCCTGCTTCTCAACCGCAGAGAAAACCGAGTTCATCGGAGTTCTGGAGTTTCGCGATGATACGGCCAAGCAATGTTTCTTAGACAGTGCGGCGTTTGAAATCTACCGGTCAAAGGTCGGGTCGACGTTTGCCAACCCACCTCAGACGCGGGATATTTATGCGATTGGATCAACGAAGTCCTAAACCTACCGCACAACGTGAACTGAACACTTGGCGTGTCTAATCACATGGTGAGCCGTTGAGCCAAGCAAGTAGTCCGACATTACCGGACGGTGTGACGCAAGGATTATCAAGTCGCTTCCGGAAGCATGGGCAAAATCTAGAATAGTTGCCCCTGAGTGACCGCTGACAACCTCGGCTTTGCAGTTGGGGATAGTGGCTGCCAGATCTGATAGCTCAGACTTTATACCAGCTCGGCTGTCCTCAATATAGCCTTCGGGCATGTAGGTCGCAGCGTAGCCTGGCACCTGTTCCATCACATGCAAAATGGTAATCTTGGTGTTTTCGTCGCGAAGATGTTTAGCGATTTCAATAGATTGATCGGTATCACGTCCTTGGTCAAAGGATATGGGAACTAGGATGTTTTTAAACATGACGCACTCCTTTTCTTTGAAAGAAGAATGCCTCATTTAGGCCGGTAAAGCCTTGATCTAAATCATGCGTTGTTAGGCGTCGAATACCGCTGCAACGTCGTACATCACAGGTTCAAAACTGCGGCACAATTGGTGGATCCGGCGATTGCGTTCACGCATTTCGTCTGAGCGTAGCATGGCCTGAAAGTCTTCGCGTTTTTGCCATTGTGAGTAGTTGGCAATTCGGGTTTGCGCATCGTTTACGTGAAGGCCGGCCGAAATGAAGCCAGATTGCTTTGAGATGAAATTATCGTAGGCGTCCGTAAGAGCGTCGAGCAGGTCTTGGCATGTGCCCGGTGTCATTTCGAATGTGGTGATTACAGTTTGGCACTCTGAGGGCTGGCTGATGTTTGGCATCGTGGACTCCTTTGATGTGCGTCTAGCGTAACATAGGAACCCGAAAGGCGCAGAGGTTTAGCTGGAAAGAAGACCTAAAATTTCGTCAAACAACATTTCCACTTCATCTGCAGCTATCTTTGCACGGGGCATTTCACGGACGGCCTTTCCTTGACCAGATGCCTCGGCGTAGGCAACACGGTTGGCAAGTGTGCTCTTTGCGAGGGTGGCATCAAGCTCGGACGCTGATTGGGCGATCTCGGTGCCGAGGCGTGTATTGGACTTGATGCGATTCAGCGCGATCAAAGCTCGACGGCGTTCACGGTGGGCCAGATCCAGCACGCCTTCTGTTGCCCAGAGATCAACATGCGAGGCCGCGACCGGGACGACGACCAGATCGGCAACCCGCAAGGCGGGTCGCAGATCGCTGTCGGCTTTGGGGGGGGTGTCTATGATGACCAAATCATAATTCTTGGTCAGTTTACCAACTTCGTACGCCACACCCCAAGCCGAGGCTGTGGATAGTTCAAGATCAGGTTTGTCGTGGTGGTCAAGGCGGGTCATGAACCAGCGCCCCAAACTGCCCTGGGGGTCTGTATCGACCACAGCGACTTTGAGGCCGCGGTAAACGGCCTCAATCGCGAGATTGATTGAGAGAGTGGTTTTTCCACTGCCGCCTTTTTGTTGCGCAATGGTGATGACGTGGCCGGACATGTCTGCCTCATGATTTTGCTGCAGTGCAGCATAGACCTGTGAGAGGCAGGCACAAGGGTAGAACGCCCCAATCAGGCAAAAAAGCCCGCCGATATAGGCGGGCTTCAGTTTGTTTAGAGCGGGTTGTCCATCCGAACCGTTACCGAGACTTTACCTTTTGTGGCCTCGGGCCACATCAGGTTGACGTCACTCTTGTCGGCGCCTTGCTTGGTAGTTGCGTAGGGTTGCGAGAAATTCGCCCCGCCGGAACTTTTTGTGATCGCGCCATCCGGCATCATTGCTGTCACACGCCGCGCATAGCCGTTGAAGGGCAATTGACCGGCGGTTTCTACTGTCCATGTGGTTGAGGCCGAGGCTTGTTCGTGGTGGACAATCAACGGGTTGAACACGTCGTTGTCGATGGTGTTGAACGTGTTGCCTTGGAAGACAACATTGCGCATCCGGTCAAAGTTCAGATCGGAGAACGAAGTGTCGATGGCTTCGACCCGATCAATGCTGCCGTTCAGCGTGCAAAACACGTTTCCCGTCACGTTGAGACCGTGGATGAAATGGTCGGCCCCATGTGGTTTGATGACGATAAAGTTGAACCAAGGTGCAACGTCATTACAGGTAAAGATGTTGTCCCCAATAGTTAGGCCGCCGAACGAGAATTCGTTGGATTGTTCGGGGTAGGGGTCGTGCTCGTTTGACCATTCGACGAAATTATTATCGATGTAGTTGCCGTCGATCGTCGATTTGCAATTGGTCTGCGTGATGACAATCCCTGCGTCGCGAATACCTGCGTCTTCATTGTCGCCGTGAAACCAATGGTTGCCGCTAATCAAGTTACCTGAGCCTGCTAGGATCGCGAAGTGGCGTGTGTGCATGCATCTGTTATCGCGGATTTTGACGTCATTTCCCGCTGCGTTTAGCGCGATGCTAACGCGGTCTTGAACCTTTTGGGAGCTTTCATCCGACAGAAATTGGCAGCGGTCGATCATCAAACCCTGACACCCTTCGCCCGGAGAACTGATCCCGCGATCTTTCGGGCGCGTCAGATAGCAATCCTCAATGGCGAAGGCGATACCGGCTGGCGCCAATAGAATGCCGCTTGCGCGACCTGAGCATTGAAACTCAATCCCTGCGATCACAAATTTTGAGATGCTGTCGAAACCACTGAAATCCAGAAGGTATTTGTGGCGCATGAAGGTGAAGTTCTGCGTTCCTTCACCATCGTAGAGCGGCAAAGACAGTGTCAGCGTACCCGCGCCGATGTTCACCTCGCGCACGTAGACTTCACGGCCAACTCCGGTGCCAGTGACGATGGCGCCTACGGGGATATTGGCGACATTGGCGATCGCAGTTAGCTGGTACGGGTTTGACGCTGTGTAGGTCGCCAGCGATGTAAACTCCTGGCTGTCCCAATTGCTGCTGTCCTTGGCATAGAACTGGCCGTTCCGGATGACGCGCCGCGTGGCATAGGAGGTTCGGTTGGGGACCGCAGCTTGCAAATCTAAGGGTTCAGAAAGCCCAACCCGCCGCCCGCCCAGATCGAGGCTTTCGTGACCAGAGCTGTTGAGCAATGCCTGAAACGCCTTTTTGAACGCTAGGGCTTCGTCACCGAACGCATCGATATAGCTTGGCAAATCGTAGTTTTTTGTCAGCGACAGAATAGCATCATCGGGCATCACAACCGTGCCGTGAAATACGGCGCGATTGGTGAACGAGACGTTCTGTTCAAGACTGAAGACACCCGTAGGGATCAGAACGTCGCGGCCATTGGCAGCGTCATCCGCCGCAAGAAAAGCGGCTGTGTCGTCGGTAAGTCCATCGCCAATAGCCCCATAATCGCGAACGTCGACCCATCCCATCATATCGCGGTGAAAGTAATGCGTAACGTCTTCAATCTCGATATCGTCAATGCGAACGATGCCACCGTTGGCACCTGTGAGATCAATGCCGAAGTGCCCATAAAGCGCCTCGGTTCCCCAGGGCATGTCGACGCCCGTACGGGTGCCCGTGCCAACGATTGCTGAAAGCTCCACGACCTCGCCGTAGCTATCAAGCGCAACTGTGTTGGCCGTTTCCGTCAGGTTGGAAACATGGACGTTGCCTGCACCACCTGCCCAACCAGCAATACGAACCGACGGGAAATTTCCGCTTATAGCTTTAATGCGGGCGGTTATCTGCAAATAGCAACCCGGCAATAGGGGCGTCTCGCCCATGTAACGAAGCTTCTGGATGCCTTCGGTTTTCTGTATCTCAAGGCTTGTCCCAAAATCTTGATCTGCTGGAACATAGGCTGCGTTGCCAGCGCCGTCATATGTGTCTGAACCGGGCGTGCCATCGCCGCTTGACCACATGTTTAACCCGTTCGAAAATTCAGGAGGGGTAAAGAGGATACCGTCCGTAATTGCTTTGTTCATTCCAATGCCTTTCTCATGGCCCAAAGGGCCGCTCGTGTTGCCCGAAGGATGTCGAGTGAAAGGTTAATGGGCTGCTTAGACAGCGCGCGATGGGCGTTGCGGACAATTTCACGAAAACACATTCAAAAAGCTGCGGCCAAATGATAGAATTGAGTGTCAGTGGTTGACCCTTGCGGCTTCAATCTCCAAATAGCGCTAGAAACTATAAGGATCGTCCATGGCACACGCACCGGGGCAAGGCGTCGAAAACGACAGAGAAGCATCCAAACAGGTAGGCGCATTGCGATCGCTTGGACCGTTTTTGTTGCCCTATCGTTGGTTGGCCATATTCTCTGGCATCGCATTGGTTGTTACAGCTGCGATATCCTTGGCTCTGCCCATAGCGGTTCGTCAGGTCATCGATAATTTCGGCGCGACCGACGTATCCGTGATGGACAATTATTTCGCAGCCGCGATTGCAATCGCTGGTCTTTTGGCCGCGGGAACTGCCCTTCGATATGCACTAGTGACACGATTGGGCGAACGCGTTGTAGCTGACATTCGCATGGCTGTTTTTGACCGCACGATTGGAATGAGCCCCGCCTTTTTTGAGAAGGTTATGACGGGCGAGGTCCTTTCGCGGATCACGACCGACACAACCCTTATCCTTTCCGTTATTGGCTCATCAATTTCAGTGGCGCTTCGAAACGTACTGATGTTCTCGGGCGGGTTGGTATTGATGCTGTTTACTTCGGCCAAATTGACTGGCCTTGTGCTATTGATTGTCCCTGCCGTCGTGATTCCGATCATCGTATTGGGGCGCCGTTTGCGCACGCTGAGCCGTGAAAATCAGGATTGGATCGCCAATTCATCCGGCAAAGCCTCCGAGGCGCTGATCTCGGTGCAAACCGTGCAGGCTTTTACCCGAGAAGCTGAAAGTCAGAAAGAGTTTGCCCACGTCACCGAGCTAAGCTTTGACAGTGCAAAAAAGCGGATCACAACACGGGCGTGGATGACCTCGATCATTATCTTCCTCGTGTTTTCGGGCGTGGTTGGCGTGCTTTGGATCGGGGCACATGATGTTCGCGCCGGTCATATGAGCTCGGGCGCGTTGATCCAGTTTGTAATCTACTCCGTCATGGTCGCCGGTGCAGTGGCCGCATTGTCCGAAATCTGGGGAGAGCTACAGCGCGCCGCCGGTGCGACCGAGCGTTTGGTTGAGCTGCTTGAAACGCAGGACATGGTGGTTGATCCGCAAAATCCGCAGCAATTGCCCACTCCAGCACGCGGCGAAATCGCGTTTGAGGATGTTTCGTTCCGCTATCCTGCTCGTCCAGAAGCCACCGCGCTTGACGGGGTTTCGTTGCACGTCAAGGCAGGTGAAACGGTCGCAATTGTAGGGCCTTCGGGGGCTGGAAAATCAACGATCATTCAATTGTTACTGCGGTTTTATAACACGCAAAGCGGCCAAATCACATTGGATGGTGTTGCGATTGCAGACCTAGATCGTCAGAATTTGCGCTCAAATTTGGCCTTAGTGCCGCAAGACCCAGTGATTTTCGCAGCTTCGGCACGCGAAAACATTCGCTTTGGTCGACCTGAAGCCACAGACGCCGAAGTTGAAGCCGCAGCCGAGGCTGCAGCGGCGCATGATTTCATCAGCTCGCTGCCCGAGGGGTATGACACCTACGTAGGTGAACGCGGCGTGATGCTGTCGGGTGGCCAAAAGCAACGCATCGCGATTGCTCGTGCAATCTTACGGGATGCGCCAGTTTTGCTACTGGACGAAGCGACCAGTGCGCTGGACGCCGAGAGCGAACGGGCGGTGCAGCAAGCTGTAGATGCGCTGGCAGAAGGACGCACGACACTGATCGTTGCACACCGATTGGCGACCGTTAAAAAGGCCGATCGAATTGTCGTGATGGACGAGGGTCGCGTGGTAGCCCAAGGTAGCCACGATGAGCTGGTTTCGGCGGATGGTCTCTACGCGCGATTGGCTCGTTTGCAGTTCACCGAGGGCATGGCGGCAGAATAATTTGCCTGGCGTCGCTAGGTTAATCTTGATCCCAAGCCAATTCAGGCTCATCTTTTCCCAATCAAGACAGAAAAACACCGCAATAGGTGTATTGGGAGATTAAAATGGCTTTTGCTTCAAAGGCAGACCTAGACTCAATCGAAAACGAGATGGCATGGGAGGATCGGGATTTACCGGTCACCATGTATGATTTTATTACTTCTACCAAAGACCGTTTTCCTGATCGGCCAGCGGTTAGTTTTCAAATATTGTCAGGACCGAAAGACAAAGCCGAAACACTGACTTGGGCCGAATATCATGGCCGTTCCATGCAGGCAGCCAACATGTTTCGCGAGATGGGCATCGGACCTGATGATACCGTCGCCTACATTCTTCCCATCTGTAATGAGGCCTCGGTCACGTTAATCGGTGGCATGGTTGCGGGCATCGTCAACCCAATTAACCCATTGCTAGAACCCGAGCAGATCGCCGGCATATTGCGTGAAACCAACGCAAAGGTTGTTGTTACGCTTAAACCATTCCCAAAGACGGACGTGGCCCAAAAAACAGCCGAGGCTGTGCGTCATGCGCCAAGCGTGCACACTGTGTTAGAAGTTGATCTAAACCGATACCTGACCCCGCCGAAATCGTGGATCGTTCCGCTAATTCGCCCCAAGAATGCAGGTGAACATCACGCGAAGGTACTAAACTTTGCATCTGAGATCGCCAAGTACCCGACAGCGCTTCAATTTGATGACCCAAAGCAGGATCGCGTAGCGGCCTATTTCCACACCGGTGGAACGACGGGCACGCCAAAAGTTGCGCAACACAAGTATTCGGGCATGGTCTACAATGGCTGGCTAGGCGACCGGCTGTTGTTTGATGAAAACGACAGCATTATGTGTCCACTGCCGTTGTTCCACGTCTTTGCGGTTCACGTGATCTTGATGGCTATGTTGGCTTCGGGTGCGCATGTTGTATTCCCCACGCCTGCTGGTTATCGCGGTGATGGCGTCTTTGATAACTTCTGGAAGCTGATCGAACGCTGGCAGACGACATTTATCATTACAGTCCCAACTGCGGTCGCAGCGTTGATGCAACGTCCGGTCGATGCAGATATTTCGTCGGTCAAGACAGCGTTCTCAGGATCTGCGCCGATGCCAATGGAGCTATTTAAACGCTTCTCCGAAACCTCTGGCGTCGCCATCGTCGAAGGTTACGGTTTGACCGAGGCTACGTGTCTCGTCTCTTGCAACCCACCCGTCGGCGAAAAGCGGGTCGGGTCAGTTGGCATACCGTTTCCCCACACCGATGTGCGAATTGTCAAATCTTCACCTGATGGTGACGTTGAATGCGCCGTGGATGAGGTTGGTGAGATTTGTATTTTGAACCCCGGAGTTTGGCCGGGGAACACATATACCGAGGCCGCCAAAAACGACGGCCTATTCTATCAGGATACGCATTTGCGTACGGGTGACCTCGGGCGGGTTGATGAGGCCGGTTATCTTTGGATCACTGGCAGAGCAAAGGACCTGATTATTCGTGGTGGTCACAACATCGACCCTGCTGAAATCGAAGAGGCAATGCAGATGCATCCCTCGGTCGCCTTTGCAGGGGCAATTGGTCAACCGGATGCGCATGCGGGGGAATTGCCGTGTTGCTACGTCGAGCTGATTGATGGGGCAACTGTGTCGAACGAAGAACTGATGGAACACGCGCAGACGCAAGTACACGAACGTGCGGCGCGTCCGAAACACATGGAGATCGTTGCCGAGTTGCCAAAGACCGCCGTTGGCAAGATCTTTAAGCCAGATCTGCGCAAAATGGCGATCACGCGTGTTTACAATGAGGCACTTGAGGCCGCTGGTCGTAGCGAACGCGTGGTTGAAGTCATCGACGACAAAAAGCGTGGACTTGTAGCCTATGTTTCGCCCAAAGGAGACGATGTTGAGATCACTAAGGTGCTCGGCGAGTTTACCAGACCATGGAGTTGGGCTGAAGAGTGATCACCCTTTGTGCAATTGCGCACAATTGATGTGATTTATAAGGCCTTTTGGGTGCCGCTGAACAACACCATATGACGCTCATGCAAAGCAGGAGTTTGCCATGACGTTTAGACCCGTGAAATCCGAAACCATTGCCCAACCCACGATGGAGGGGGCAGGGGTGCACTTGCACCGTGTCTTTGGCTTTGGTGATACCAGCGAAAGTGATCCATTTCTTTTGTTGGATGACTTTCGCAATGATGACCCCAAGCTCTATCAAAAGGGCTTTCCGTGGCACCCTCATCGCGGCATTGAGACGATCACTTATGTGTTGGAAGGCACGGTTGAACATGGCGATAGCCTTGGCAACAAGGGTCTGCTGGGTGCTGGGGCGGTTCAGTGGATGACAGCTGGATCAGGAATTATGCACCAAGAGATGCCAGCGGGTGACGCCATTGGCCGGATGCATGGCTTTCAACTTTGGGCCAATTTGCCTTCAAGCCTGAAGATGACTGCGCCGCGATATCAGGACGTTCAGGCCAGCGATATCCCCGAGATCATTGACGACGACGGAACCCGCGTGAAGATTATAACCGGCGATTTTTGGGGCAAATCTGGCCCTGTGGACGGTATTGCGGCTGAACCGATGTATATTGACGTATCCGTGCCACCGAACACAAAAAAAACCCTGCCTGTGGATGCATACTCAAATGCATTTGCCTATGTCTTTGCTGGATCGGCCGATTTTCGGGATGCATCGCGACCTACCGGCGTGCGGGTTGAAAAAGAATTTCAGGGCGAGGAGCTAAACATCCACGATCACAGCGGAAATCGAACCCTAGTTCGGTTTGATACTGGCGACGAGATTTCTCTGCGATCAGGACCTGAGGGCGTGCGTTTCTTGCTGATAAGTGGCCGTCCCTTGCAGGAGCCTGTGGCTTGGCATGGACCTATCGTGATGAACACGCGGGCCGAGTTGCACCAAGCAATCAAAGAGCTCAACAACGGGACGTTTATACGCCCACAACACTAGCTCAGGGCTTAAACGGGGCCATTCCAGCGCGTGCCAATTCATCAGCGCGTTCGTTTTCGGGGTGGCCTGCGTGCCCCTTGACCCATTCCCAAGTCACATCGTGTCGGGCTTGCGCATCATCAATCCGCTGCCACAGATCAGCGTTTTTGACTGGCTTTTTGTTTGCTGTCCGCCATCCGTTGCGCTTCCATCCGTGTATCCAGCTGGTGACGCCGTTTTTCACATAGGCGCTGTCAGTGATGATGGTGATCGCGCTGGCACGCTCAAGCGCTTCAAGTGCGTTGATGGCTGCCAAAAGCTCCATCCGGTTATTGGTGGTGTCGGGTTCACCGCCGGAAAGATCGCGCTGTTTGACGACCTTGTCGCCGGACTTGGCTTGCAACAAGACACCCCAACCACCCGGGCCGGGATTTCCAGAACATGCGCCGTCGGTATAAGCGTAGAGCTCGGTCATGGTTGATAATCCAAAGCGATGAAATCAGGCAGGGCTTTCATGCGTTCACACCAACGCTGGATGGCAGGGTATGGCGACATGTCATATCCGCCGCGTGTGCCGGAGCTGTGCGTGTAGCCAAATATCGCGATGTCGGCAATTGTGGGGGACGCTCCGACCATCCATTCGCGATCGCTCAAGTAACCCTCAAGAAGCTCGAACAATGCGATGCCGGCCTGCTC
>ERZ1046876.1844-NODE-1844-length-13457-cov-4.666915_pt1 | contig 13457 bp, 11 predicted proteins | sample MGYA00383094_ERZ1046876 | MGnify/ENA primary metagenome ERZ1046876 (study PRJEB29581, sample SAMEA5548364) | metagenome | biome: marine; feature: coastal; material: water | depth 50 m | study: Short-term variability in the microbial, nano- and picoplankton...
AGGTGAGCACCACCAATACCGCAGAATTATCCCTTTAAAAAAAGGATTTGCTCGTATTATATTAACCACACTTCAAAAATACCCCGATTTAAATATTAAAATTGTTCCGGTAGGTTTAAATTACGATTATCATTTAGATTTTCCGAGCAAGGCCACTGTATATTATGGAGAACCTATTGAAGCTAATAATTATTTTAATGTTGAAAATCCAGATTTGACCTATTCAAAGATTATTAAAGATGTTTCTTCAGCCTTAAAAAGGCTAACATTACATATTAATGATATTGAAAATTATGATAAAATAAAAATGAAATTGGAAGCTGCAGGTGTAAATTATTTAAATCCAGTTGAAGCTTATAAACTACTTGAAAAATTAGATTCAGTATCTCCTACTTCTAAAAAAAGTGCCATAAATTGGTTTAAACCATTTCACATACTTACAAAGATAAATAGTGTTTTTCCTTTATTAATATGGAGATATTTTAAAAAAACCATTCAAGATATTATTTTTACAAATACGTTTAGATTTGCTTTAATTTTGACAATTTTTCCATTTTTCTATCTGGTTCAAGCAGGAATTTTATGCTTTATCTTCAATACTAAAATTGCAATAATTTATATAGGAATCACAATTTTATTAGGAATTATTACTACAAAAACAATGCAAATTAGTCAATAATAGCATCTTGCACTATTTGTTGAATTTCGGTTCTGATATTATTTTCTACTAAACCTTTATTATCCATGTTTGGATATACCCTGTTAGATAAAAACACATATATTAAACCTGTTTCAGGGTCTGCCCAAGTATAAGTTCCGGTAAAACCGCTATGTCCAAAACTTTTATCTGAAACACAGCCACAAGTAGCTTCTTCTATCTCTATTAACTGAGGCTTATCAAATCCTATTCCTCTTCTTACACTATCTTTTGCATAATATCTGAAATTGAATTTATCAAAAGTTTGTGGTTGAAAATATCTTTTTCCTCCATAATAGCCTTTTTGAAGAAATAGTTGCATTAATTTTGCTACATCATTTGTATTAGAAAATAAACCAGCATGACCACCTACTCCACCTTGCATAGCTGCTCCCATATCATGAACATGCCCTTGAAGCAACTGATTTCTATAATAATTATCTTTTTCAGTTGGTACAATCATATTTTTTGGTATTTTATTTAAAGGTAAATAGGTAGTATAGTTTGCACCTAAAGATTTGTAAAAGTGTTCTTGGGTTAAAGTATTTAAATTTTTCCTATAATGTTTTTCAATAAAATTTTTAAACAAATAATAGGATAAATCACTGTATTTATATCCCGATTGATTTCGTTGCTCTGCACTAGAAATACTATCAAACATAATTTTAGGGTAATTCTTTTTTAAATATAAATTTGACGCAACTTCAATATTATAATTACCTGTTCTTTTTCTCCTGTAAAATTCACTTCCCGGTTTTTGAGAAACGCTATCTATGGTAAATTGATAAAAAGGAATCCAAGCTTTTAATCTTCCTACATGAGACAATACTTCTTTTACTGTCAAGGTATCTTTATTGGTATTTTTTAATGATGGAATAAAGCTTCCTAATGTACTATCCAAACTCAAAGTACCATTTTCTTCCAACTCCATAATAAGTGGTATACTAGCCAAAATTTTGGTCATAGAAGCCACATCATACACGTGGTTATTTTTAACCAATATTTTTTTATTGTTAGTGTGATGTCCAAAACTTTTATTATAAACCACTTTACCTTTTCGGGCAACTAGAACCTGCAATCCGGGAGCCATTTTTTCATTAATCACCACTTTTGATATGGAATCAATTTTTTTGAGTTTTTCACTACTCATCCCAACTTCTTCCGGAATTGAATACCCTAATCTTTTTACACCTGTAACCTCCAACCCATGACCTTCAGCAAATATATTATGTATTGAAACAGGTAATTTTCCTTTTGTTCCAATGGCACCAAAAATCATTTGAGCTGAGATTTCCTGAGATAATTGACTATTCTGATATGAAAGTAAAACACTTTCTATATTTTCAAAACTTTTAATTTTCAGTAAACTATATGGACTGGCAAAAACATTTAATATTACATTGTTTGTTCTAGCAATTTCTTGTAACCAAACCAATTCATTATTTTTAAATTTGAAACTTTTCCAGGCATTTGCATTTGACTTATGATAACCAATAATTACTAAATTATAGGATTTTAATTTTTTAATTAACTCACTTAAAGTCTCAGCAGAAACAACATCAATAGTGGTGTAATTTCGAAGCATATTAACAAAATCCTCATTTTTAGCACCTCCCAATTTTACATATGCAATTTTCTTTTTATCTAAACTCTGAACAGGAAAATTAAGAGCGTCGTTTTTAACTAAAGTAATAGCATTTTCTAACAATTCTCTATGAAGAATCTGATTCTCAAAAGTATTTAAATCTTCCTTTATTTTTTCAATTTCAATAGGCTTGTATGTATGTAAACCAACCCAATATTTGGTTTTTAGTATTCGTTTAACAGATTGTTCTAAGCGTTTGTGAGTCAAAATTCCAGTATCCAATGCTTCTTTAAACTTTTTAAAAGTTTTAGGAATATTCAAGGGTACATCTAACAAATCATTTCCAGCTAAAATAGCTGCCAAATTTATTTCTTCAGAAGATGCAAAATTAGCAGATCCTTTCATATTTAGAGCATCGGTAATCACCAATCCATCATACCCTAATTTATTACGTAAAATTCCTGTAACAACATTGTATGATAAGGAGGAAGGTAAACTAGTATCTGGTTCTAAACTTGGCACACTTAAATGTGCCACCATAATACTGCCTATACCAGCTTCAATATTTTTTTTATAGGGAACTATTTCTACTGAATCCAACCTTTTTAAACTAAAATCAACTGTTGGTAGCGTATGATGCGAATCGGAAGAAGTATCACCATGTCCAGGAAAATGCTTGGCACTTGCTAAAATACCTTCACTTTGAAGTCCAGTAGTAAATGCCACAGATTTATTTGAAACATTGATATGATTTTCACCAAAAGATCTATTTCCAATTATTGGATTATCCGGGCACGTATTTACTTTTGCTACTGGCGCAAAATTCATATGAATACCTAAACGTTTGGCATGTTTTCCAATTTGTTTTCCTAATTTTTCAATTAATACATCATTTTGTATTGCTCCTAAAGTCATATTCCATGGAAAACGATACGTGTCCTTCAATCTCATATTCAAACCCCATTCTGCATCAATACCAATTAAAAGCGGCACTTTAGATTGTGATTGATATAAGTTGGATAATTTGGCTTGTTTTATAGGTAAATCCTGAAAGAAAATTAAGGCTCCAATATGATATTTTTCAATTAAATTTAAAATAAATTTCTCGTGCTTTTCATCTTTATTTGAATAGGCAGCTACCATAAACAACTGACCAATTTTTTCATCAATAGTCAAGTTATTATAAACAGAATCAACCCATTTATTTTGAGCTATGGTATCTTTTGTTTTTAAAGGATCGTATTTTTTTTGAGCCTTTAAAACAAAAAAACTTATACAAAATAAAATTAACAGTACTTTTTTAAACATGAAAATTAATATTACTTATATGTTGCAATTTTAACCCCTAACCTAAATAGAAACAAAACGTTTATGCCAGCTATTTTTGGCTTTCACTTCCCATATTTGTTCAAATTCAGCTTTAGTGGTAACCATATTGTTAAACACTATTGTATCAAATGTAACCTTTTGGTCTTTTGCAAACTTTTGAAAATCAGGTAATTTTACAACATTAATATGTTCACCTACTTTAAAAGAAATATTCAATTTATTGGTTAAGTCAATATTGAATTCTTTTTCAATTTGCTTCATTAAACTTACAGATGCATCAATAGAGCAACCTGAAATAGTATTAAAACTTTCATCAACTAAAAGTATAATAAACTGGTTATATGCAATTTTGTAGGATGCTTTTAAATCTTCTCCGTGCCGTTGCCATATATCAATAAAATTGGATAATTTTATTGATATAACCTCCTGCTCTTCCGACATAAAAGGTCTGTCTGATTGATAAATCCAAATCTTTGAAGAACTTGGCATTAATTCATATTCTATAAACATTCTATAATTTTTGATTGAATTTATTTTGTAAATCCTCTATGGTCCTTTCTCTTTTTTTAGGGTATAAATTCTCTTTAATCTCTTTCAACACTTTTTTCGTATATAAAGGAAAATCTGCATTCTGAATCCAAGAAAAATATCCTTTATCCTTTTTCAAAATATCAGCAACTTTTTGCCCTTTATATTTTCCAAAAGTGAAAATTTCATTTTTATCATCGTCAAACTGTATAAATCCAGCAAAATCGGCTCTTTTATTATGGGTTGAATACTCATTCAAAAAGTTAACATCATTTTCTAAATCATCATATTTATCTAATTGAGACTTCAAAATTTCATAGGTGGCTAATGTGTCGGCTTCTGCTGAATGAGCATTATCTAGATTTTTTCCACAATAAAATTTATATCCAGCACTTAAAGTACGTTCTTCTTTCTTATGAAATATCACCTGAACATCAATTGCTACTCTGTTGTTCATATCAAAATCAACTTCAGCTCGCAACATCTCTTCTGCTAAAAGTGGAATATCAAATCTATTGGAGTTAAAACCAGCTAAATCACAACCTTCAATCATTTTACTTACTTCCGTTGCTAATTCATTAAATGTTGGTTCAATTACAACTCTTTCGTTGGTAATTCCGTGAATATCTGATGCTTCTTTTGGTATTTCCATTTCTGGATTTACCAGCCAAGTTTTACTCTCTTTATTTCCGTTAGGTTGAATTTTTAATATTGAAATTTCAACAATTCGATCTTTTGCTATATTAACTCCAGTTGTTTCTAAATCGAAAAAGATAATCGGCTTTTTTAACTTTAATTCCATAGGTTGATTATTAGACTATAAATATACGACTTGCAATTTATGTTTTTAACTATAAGTATACTTTATTGCAATTTGTTTTTAACAATTATTTGACTGTTTTAGTATGAAAATTAACACCAAAATAATTTATTCCTAAGTTGACTTTAATTATTTACTTGCAAACAATTTTACATCATTTTCAGAAACTTCATTTTCTCCTAATATAATTAAACGTTCAACAACATTTCTTAACTCACGTATGTTTCCAGTCCAGTCGTATTCTTGCAACAATTGTATTGCTTTATCAGAAAAAGTTTTTACAACCGTTCCTTGTTCTTGTGCTATTTGATTTGAAAAGAAATTGATCAAAACCGGAATATCATCTCGTCTATCATTCAAAGCAGGAACTTTTATTAAAATTACAGCCAATCTGTGATATAAATCTTCTCTGAATTTTCCATCCTCAATTTCCTTTTTTAAATTTTTATTAGTGGCTGCTATAACTCTAACATCAACAATTAAATCTCTTTCACTTCCTACCCTTTGTATTTTATGCTCTTGTAAAGCTCTTAAAACTTTTGATTGAGCTGACAAGCTCATATCTCCAATTTCATCTAAAAAAATTGTGCCTCCATTTGCAGCCTCAAATTTTCCTGCTCTATCTTTATTTGCACCTGTAAAGCTTCCTTTAACATGACCAAACAACTCACTTTCAATCAATTCTGAGGGTATAGCTGCACAATTAACCTCTATCATAGGTGCTTTTACACGCTCACTTTTTTGATGCAACCAGTGCGCTACTAATTCCTTACCAGTTCCGTTAGGACCAGTAATTAAAACTCTGGCATCAGTAGGAGCCACTTTTTCAATTATATTTTTAATATGAGTAATGGCTTCACTATTGCCAATCATTTCATATTTTTTACTCACCTTTTTCTTTAAAAGTTTGTTCTCAACTACCAATTCTTTTCTGTCAAGTGCATTTCTAACAGTATTTAATAATCTATTTAAATCTGGTGGTTTAGAAATATAATCAAATGCACCCATGCGCATGGTATTAACAGCTGTATCCAAATCTCCATGACCAGAAATCATTACTATTGGAATTTCAGGTTTTATTTTCTTTGTTTTTTCTAATACCTCAACACCATCCATTTTTGGCATTTTAATATCGCATAAAATTAGGTCAAAATCATTTTTTGAAATCATTTCAATTCCAGTCAATCCATCTTCAGCTTCTTCTACTTGATACGAATTATTTTCTTCTGAAATTATTTTTTTCAACACTCTGCGAATTGCAGATTCATCTTCTATGATAAGTATTTTTGACATTTTAATCTTTATTTTGAATTAAATGAACATCTCTTTGAGGAAATGGTATATTAATATTATTTTCTCTAAATTTTTTATCTATTTCAAATCGCAAATCACTTTTTATTTTTAATTGAGAAAAACTATTATTAATCATAAAAAGCAATCGAAACATTAAAGCACTATCAGCAAAATCCATAAATAACACATCGGGTGATTTTATTTTTAAAACTTGCGGATGATTTTTAGCAACTTCAATTAAAATATGTTTTACTTTTTGAACATCTGATCCATAGGCAACTCCCACATCAATGGCTTCGGTTGTTACCGTTCCATTTTGAGTCCAGTTGTACAAACTATTTGTTAAAAACTTATGATTAGGTATAATAATTACTCGGTCATTCATAGTTACTGCTCGTGTTGTTCGTAAGCGTATTTCAAAAACTCTGCCAACTTTTTGATCAATTTCAATAATATCATTCACGTGCAAGGTTTTGTCCAACAAAATAAAAATACCCGATATAATATCCTGAAACAATGTTTGAAGACCTAAACCCAAGCCCACTAATAATGCAGCTGAACCCGCTAATAACACACTTATTTCAATTCCCGAAGATTCTAAGGCAATTATTATTACCAATATATAAATGAAATATTTTAAAAATGAAAATATAGATTTAAACTTTCCTTTATCTTCTTCCTCAAGACGCTTATTCATAATTTTTCTAACCAATTTTAATATAAAACTGGTTAGTGTAAAAGCAATAATTAAAATTAATATAGCTTTCACAGAGATATGAATTTTATCACTAATTTGAAAAGAGTAATTAAGTATTTCGTTAAATGTATTCATCTCAATATTTTAACCATTTATACAATTCTTTATAACTTGGTTTTTTTCCATACATTAAAATTCCAACACGATAAATTTTTGCTGCAAACCACACAATTCCTAAAAAAGCAACTATAAGTAATAGCATTGAAACTAGTAATTGCCACCAAGGTACACCAAAAGGAATTCTCATAAGCATTACAATTGGTGAAGTTAATGGAAATAACGAAAAACTAACAGCTATAGGACCATGCGGATTTTCAATTACCGAAAAGCCAACATAAATGGCAATTATTAAAGGCATTAATACCGGCATCATAAATTGTTGGGTATCTGTTTCACTATCTACAGCTGCGCCAATTGCTGCATAAATTGAACTATAAATTAAATATCCTCCTAAAAAATAAATGATAAAAGAAAAAAACATAGTAATTATTGGTAAGTTTTTAACTTCTGAAAGCACAAATTCTAAATCACTGTTAGCTGATTGTTGCACTTGATTCATCATTTCAGGTGCAACCTGCATTCCTCCTGAATCCATATTTGTGGCTTCAGGTCCAAAAATAGCAGTAACAACAAATAATAAAAATCCGGCTGAAATCATCCAAATTATAAATTGCAATACTCCTGCCAATGCATTCCCAAATATTTTACCTAACATTAATTGAAAAGGCTTTACCGAGGAAACAATTACCTCAATAATTCGGCTTGTTTTTTCTTCTATTACGCTGCGCATTACGGAGGTTCCATAAATTATAATGAACATAAAAATTAAGTATCCAAAAGCGCCGCCAGTTGCCATTTTTAAAATACCACCTATTTTTGATGATTTTTCACCAGAAAAATTCTCTGTATTGAAATCTACATCTGTTTCAGCTGATTTTAGTTTCTCTAAATCAAAATTAAGCTGTTCTAATTTTAAATTTCTAATTTTATTTTCAAGTTTGTTTTCAATACCTCCTATTAAGCTTAAACTAGGAGAATCTTGTGTGAAAAATGTAATTCCCTTAGAAAGTTGCTCCAAACTATCCGGTTTAGGAATATAAATTAAACCATAATAAAATTCACTGCTTTTATTTTTAGCCTCTTCAATACCTAATTTAGTTAAATTTATGTATTTGGTATGCTCAGTATTTTGAAATACTGAAGCTAAAATTTCACTTTCATCAATATAAGCAATAGTTCTAATTTCTTCGCTGTTTTTTTGACTTAAAAACACAATTAACATTATTAAACCAACCATTAAAACAGGACTCAACAAGGTTAAAATAATGAATGATTTATTTTTAACTTTCGCTAAAAATTCTCTCTTTATAATTAGTTTAAGTTTATTCATTGTTGGCAACTGCTTTTAAAAATATATCGTTTGCATTTGGTATAATCTCTGTAAAATGTGTGATTTGAGATTTACTATTTAAAAACTTAATTAAGTTTGTTGAAGTTTCGTTTTGAGGTAATTTAATAGTAATTCCTAAATTTGCATCATTGTAATTCTCTGATTTTTCAACAGAAAATTTCTGTTTAATTTCATTATAAAGTCCTTCAGAATTTTCACATTGCAATCCAACTGCAAATTTATTCTCTTTAAATTCGGTTTTAATATCACTCAATTTTCCATCTAAAATTTTATTAGATTTATTAATTAATGCAATATATTCACACATTTCCTCAACCGACTCCATTCTATGTGTTGAAAAAATAATACTTGCTCCTTCATCACGTAATTTTAGGATTTCATCTTTAATTAAATTGGCATTAATTGGATCAAAACCACTAAAAGGTTCATCAAAAATTAACAACTTAGGGCTGTGCATTACTGTGACAATAAATTGTACTTTTTGAGCCATCCCTTTTGAAAGTTCTTGAATTTTTTTATTCCACCAATCTGAAATTTCAAATTTTTCAAACCAATATTTTAATTTCTTTTTTGCTTTGGCATGAGACATTCCTTTTAATTGTGCTAAATACAAAGCTTGTTCGCCAACTTTCATACTTTTATACAATCCACGCTCTTCTGGTAAATACCCAATTTGATGCACATGTTTTGGTAGCAATTTTTCTCCGTCCAAGTAAATATTACCACTATCAGGTAAAGTAATTTGATTGATGATACGAATTAACGAAGTTTTTCCAGCTCCGTTTGGACCAAGTAATCCAAACACACTTCCTTTAGGAACTGAAATTGAAACGTTGTTTAATGCTGTAAAATTTCCGTAATTTTTACATACATTTTCAACTTTTAATATATTTTCCATTTAATCAAAGTTATTTTGAAGAACGAAAATAAATTTAATAAACTAAAATATGGTTAATTTTTTACTAAACTATTGAAGTTTCTCAATATATTTATTTTGAATTATTTTTAAGAATTCAATAGAAGCTTTTGGTTTTATAATCCTTAGCATTTCATTAATACCTCCATTGTTATAAAAAATACCTTTTGCAATGTCATAATTTCTATCGATAACATTATTTTTAATATCAAAAGTATGCTTCCTAAATTCATCCCAAGTCATAAATTTTGGAATTTCAACATAGTACACATTTTCTTCCATAGCGGATTTATAAATACCTTCTTCTAGCTCATCAATATTAAAAAATCTATTAACTCTTATTAACGAATCTGTATCAGTAAAAGTCTCACCTCTAGCAAATTCAAATCCTTCATTCTTATAATGTTGTTGAATAACTTCAATTTCAGGATATCTGTTAATTCCTTTAATACGGACACCTGGCAACTTGCGTGAACCAATTTTAACCTCACATTTTGCGCTAATTAAATTCAAATTAAATTCCTTATTTATTTTTTGAGTCACCCGAAGTATTTTCTCGAAAGAATTTGGCTCTCTAGTAACAAAAATAATTGATATCGGCTTACTAATATCTGTAAATCTGCTATAATAAGACTTATAAGGATCAGGGACATTAATAACAAAAGTTTTTGGTATTATATTAGAATTTACTGTATCAATATTTTCCTGAATAATAATCTTTCCTAATAACTCTTGGGTCTCCATATTTAATTTGTTTTTTATTTAATAAACATATCTATTTTTTTTCAGATAAGCAAATACACAGGTAGTATTTCTATTTTTTTTAAAATTTATTATGCGTGCATAGTATTTTTTTATATATTTGGAAAATGCAAAAAGAACTTACTATAGATCACGCACTTAGAGCCACGTGGCAAGCCGTTGCAAAAATGTATAATGAGCAGGCAGGGAAATATGACTCTACAATGGCCACAGCTTTTGTCTTATTAAACATAGATAAAGAACATGGAACACCATCAACATCCTTAGGACCTCAAATGGGGATGGAGCCCACCAGTCTCTCAAGAATTTTAAAAAGTATGGAAGAAAAAGGAGCTATTTTCCGAGAAAAAAATCCTGATGATGGAAGAGGAGTTCTAATTAAGCTTACTGACTTTGGTTTAGCGAAAAGAAAAATTTCCCGCGAACATGTAATTCAATTTAACAATGCTATAAAAGAGCATATTTCAGAAGATAAAATTAAACACTTCTTTGAAGTAATTCAAACCATAAACACCTTAATTAACAATAAAAATATTTTTAACAAAAAAACAACCAAGTAAAAAATCACATAATGAAACGACCAATTAGAAAAGTTGCAGTTATTGGTTCCGGTATAATGGGATCAGGAATTGCGTGTCATTTTGCGAACATAGGTTTAGAAGTTTTGTTACTTGATATTATTCCGTTTGAACTGAATAATACTGAGAAAGCAAAAGGACTAACACTTAATGATAAGGTGGTTAGAAATAGAATGGTGAACGATAGTTTAAAAAAATCGTTAAAATCAAAACCATCTCCTATTTACAACCAAAAGTTTGCTAAAAGAATTAGTACAGGTAATTTAGAAGACGATATTCATAAAATAAAAGATGTTGACTGGATTATTGAAGTTGTTGTTGAACGTTTAGACATAAAACAACAAGTTTTTGAAAAAATTGAAAAACATCGTAAACCAGGAACTTTAATTACTTCAAACACTTCAGGAATTCCAATTAAATTTATGAATGAAGGGAGAAGTGAAGATTTTCAACAGCACTTTGCTGTAACACATTTCTTCAATCCACCACGTTATTTAAAATTATTTGAAGTAGTTCCAGGACCGAAGTGTAAGCAAGAAGTAACTGACTTTTTAATGAATTATGGTGAAAAGTTTTTAGGAAAAACTTCAGTTTTAGCAAAAGATACTCCTGCATTTATTGGAAACCGTATTGGTATTTTTGGAATTATGAGTTTGTTCCACCAGGTAAAAGATCTTGGCTTAACTATTGAAGAAGTAGATAAGTTAACTGGTCCGGTAATTGGAAGACCAAAATCTGCAACCTTTAGAACTGTTGATGTTGTTGGATTAGATACATTGGTTCATGTAGCCAATGGAATTTATGAAAACTGTCCTGATGATGAATCACACGAATTATTCAAACTTCCCGATTTCATTGATTCAATGATGAAAAATAAATGGTTAGGAAGTAAAACCAAGCAAGGTTTTTATAAAAGAGTGGTTGAAGGTGGAAAAAAATCTATTCAATCTTTAGATTTAGATACATTAGAATATCGTCCAAATAAAAGGGCAAAATTTGCTACCCTTGAACTTACAAAAACCATTGAAAATGTTATTGATCGTTTTAAAGTTTTAGTAAAAGGAAAAGACAAAGCGGGTGAATTCTATAGAAAGAATTTTGCTTCAATGTTTGGCTATGTTCAAAACCGTATTCCTGAAATTTCAGATGAACTGTATCGTATTGATGATGCAATGAAAGCTGGTTTTGGCTGGCAACACGGCCCTTTTGAAATTTGGGATGCCATTGGAGTTGAAAAAGGTATTGATTTAATGGAAGCTGAAAACATTCCTGTTGCCAAATGGGTAACTGAAATGGTTGAAAATGGACACAAAACATTCTATTCAATAAATGAAGGTGCAAAATACTATTATGCAATTCCTTCAAAATCACAAGAAAAAATTCCAGGTCAAGATAGTTTCATAATTTTAGATAATATTAGAGAAGCTAAAACCATTTGGTCTAATTCTGGAGCATCGATTCAACATTTAGGCGATGGAGTTTTAAATGTAGAATTCCAATCTAAAATGAATACACTTGGAGGTGAAGTTTTACAAGCAATTAATAAAGGAATTGATTTAGCTGAAACTGAATACGAAGCTGTTATTCTTGGAAATCAGGCTGAACATTTTACCGTTGGAGCAAATTTAGCAATGGTGTTTATGATGGCTATTGAACAAGAATATGATGAATTAAATTTTTCAGCAAAATATTTTCAAGATACTGTAATGAGACTTCGTTATTCATCTTGTCCTACTATTATTGCGCCGCACGGATACACTTTTGGTGGCGGTTGTGAATTAAGTTTACACGCCGATAAAGTAATTGCTGCAGCTGAAACCTATATTGGTTTGGTTGAATTTGGAGTAGGAATTATTCCAGGTGGAGCTGGATCAAAAGAAATGGCAGTTAGAGCTTCAGAAGGTGTTTTAAAAGACGATGTTAAATTAAATAAACTTCGTGATTACTTTATAAATGTAGCTATGGCAAAAGTAGCTACTTCAGCTCACGAAGCATATGATTTAGGTTTCTTTAAAGAACATAAAGATTTAGTGGTTGTAAATAAAAATCGCCAGATTGCAACAGCCAAACGTCATGCAATTCAAATGCTGGAAGACGGTTACACACAACCTGCACCTAAAAAAGTGCAAGTTTATGGTCAACAAGCATTAGGTATGTTTTTAGTTGGAACTGATAGTTTAGTTCACGGAAAATATGCCTCTGAACACGATCAAAAAATAGCCAATAAATTAGGGTATGTTATGGCTGGTGGAGATTTATCTGAACCAACTTTTGTTTCAGAACAATATTTACTAGACCTTGAACGTGAAGCATTTATGAGTTTATGCACAGAACGTAAAACACTAGAGCGTATTGAGCATATGCTAAAAACAGGTAAACCTTTAAGAAACTAAAAAAATGAAAACAGCATATATAGTACAAGGATATAGAACTGCAGTTGGAAAAGCTCCAAAAGGAGTGTTTAGGTTTAAAAGACCTGATGAATTAGCTGCAGAAACTATTGAACATTTATTAAAAGATGTTCCACAATTAGATAAAAAAAGAATTGACGATGTTATAGTTGGTAACGCAATGCCAGAAGCAGAACAAGGCTTAAACATAGGACGTTTAATTGCATTAATGGGATTAAAAATTGAAGATGTTCCGGGTATGACCGTTAAACGATATTGCTCTTTAGGTTTAGAAACCGTAAGCATTGCAGTTGCTAAAATTCAATCGGGAATGGCAGACTGTATTATTGCTGGAGGTGTAGAAAGTATGAGCTAGATTCCTATGGGAGGG
>ERZ1046876.1848-NODE-1848-length-13419-cov-4.594732_pt1 | contig 13419 bp, 13 predicted proteins | sample MGYA00383094_ERZ1046876 | MGnify/ENA primary metagenome ERZ1046876 (study PRJEB29581, sample SAMEA5548364) | metagenome | biome: marine; feature: coastal; material: water | depth 50 m | study: Short-term variability in the microbial, nano- and picoplankton...
AACCCTGTCTTTCCTGGGCGGAGTAAAATTGGTGATAGTGCGTAACCTGCAAGAGGCCACTCCTAAAGATAGTGAAGCGCAAGCCCTAATGGACTACGCCCAGTCCCCTATTGCTGAAGCTTGTTTGGTCATTGCCTCCAACAAGGTGGATCGAAAAAGAAAATTATTTAAAACACTGACAGGGTTAAAAACCGCAGTTGCCTGCGAAGCTCCCAAAGAAAATGAGCTGATAAACTGGCTTCGCAAACGGGCTGAAGAGAGCGATTATTCGCTAACCTCTGATGCGGCACGTTTTCTGGTAAATAGAGTAGGGGCGCGACCTGGAGTTCTTGCAAAGGAATTAGAAAAAACTCTCCTCTATGCGGGAGCAAACAAATCTATCTCAGAGAAGAATGTCGCTGAAGTGGTGGGGGAAAGTAAGTTGGAAAATGTTTTTGCTCTCACCGAAGCATTGAAAACAAAAAATCCTGAAACAGCACTTCGCCTGCTCAACAATCAAATTAACCACGGGGAAGAGCCTATAAAAATTTTGGGTACTATTGCTTGGCAATTCCGAATGATTTGGGAAGTAAAACATTATCAGAAAAAAAATCTGCCATCTGGTCAAATTGCTAAAAGTATGGGAGCCAACCCTTATGTAGTTGATAAAGCTTTGCAACATACCGGTCGGTTTAGCACAAAGCAACTACGCACAGGTTATTTAGAGTTGGCCAAAGCCGATAGAAGCTTGAAGTCTACCTCGCAAGACCCTTTGGCTGTAATGCAAACCCTAGTCCTCAACCTCTGTCTCTAGTCAAGGGAACAAGCTTTTTTTGGTTGAATTAATTGGCGGGAGTACTTGTTGCTTAACAAGTAGTTAGGCAGTTCGGTTAACCAATCGAGTTAGACCCGAAATTTTTCGAGATGCAGCTCGAGCATGGAGGATACCTTTACCACCAACCTTGGCGATAACTTTCTCAGCAACTTTTAATTCTTTTAGGGCCTGCTCTTTATTGCCCGCTTCAGCTTCAGTACGGACCTTTTTAGACAACGTTCTAACTAAGGTACGGAAACCCTTGTTTCTCTCGTTTTTCTTTAGGTTCTGCCGGTTGCGCTTTAATGCAGATTTATGATTAGCCAAAAACTGCTCCTTTATGTTGTTATTTTGAGCGTTGAAAACTCGCCATCCCAAGCCTAGCGATAAATAATAGTGGATTGAATTTTATACTTTATTCCACCCAAGTTGTCAAGTTAGACAAGGAAAAACAGAGCTATAATCACTCCTAGAAGCGCTAATATACTATAAAAGAGTCAACTAACTGCTTACTCAGCCCTCTTCAGATCGAATATCACTAATCAATATATTAATGTTTGGATTGCGACAATATTTATATAAATATTTTGCTTAGATGATGGATGAGGAGCGTTCGTTGGACTTTCCAAATCAACCTTAAAACTTGAGCCAGCTCCTGCCAACCGGTATGATCCATCTCTATGACTTGTGAAATAAAATCGGCTTATTTGGCGGCAGAAGGACTTATGGATCCCTTACTTAAGGAACTGGAAGGGGTTACAAGCGTTCACGACCAATTAATTCTTTCAACCCAACCGGCAAAAAATGCTTTCTGGGCTCAGAATATCTGGCGCAATCCCCAGTTACTTCATATTCAATCAATCAATGATGCAGCAAGTCAACTCAAAGCCCGGCAACGAAACTGGTGTCTTTACTCATATACTCTGCACCGTCGGGCCAAATTGATTCTGGAAAAACTACCATCAATAAACTCTAAACCCATTTGTTTTCCTTCGCTCATATCAGCTTATCCTTTGGGGAGTTTCACTCTTTTGGATGAAAATACCCTGCTCGCATCGGCAGATTGCTCAAGTCCATTCCCAAACGGTGAGGCGCACTTTATTGAAGATAAGAATGGTCCTCCAAACCGTGCCTATTTAAAACTCTATGAAGCTCTTACTCTAAGCGGCATAATACCAAAACCGGGAGATTTCTGTATCGACGTGGGAGGCAGTCCAGGAGGGTGGGCATGGGTCATAAATAATTTGAATGCGGAGGTTTTAAGCATCGACCGTTCCCCACTTTCTCCATCTGTCGCTAACTTAGCAGGAGTCTCTTTCCAGAAACGCGATGCGTTTACACTTCTTCCGGAGGAGTTCGAAGGTCGGAGTATTGATTGGCTATTTTCGGATGTGATTTGCTACCCGGAAAAACTTTATGATTGGATATTAAAATGGGTGGAATCCGGTATCTGCAAAAACTTAATCTGCACAATTAAATTTAAAGGTGCATCCGATCTTTCGATCGCTGACAAATTTGCCGCGATTCCCGGTAGCCGGGTGCGGCATCTCTTTCACAATAAAAACGAACTCACCTGGTTAAAGGTTACAGCTTCTTCAGATTATCAGCAGCATTGATGATATCGGTTTTATTTAATGATCTTGCTAAAGCTAATGTCTCATCTAAACAAACTTGAAAATTTTTGCGGTTCCCCAGAACCCGATACACAACACAAACAGAAAATAGTGGCTGAAGAATTTTTAACGAATCTTGAAGATCGCGCCCCATGCGTATCCTGTTTTGTAAGGTTGAAACACCTCTTTCTAAGGCTCCTTGTACTGTCATAAACCGGTCATCAACCGATAAGCTACTAGCCTCAGGCCACAACTCGGAAAAAATATTTAAAGCCCTTTGCCATTCGCATTTTCTCCAGAAGGTAATACCTACCATTGTGAGGATAACCCTTTCACCCATTTTGTCGTTGGATGCTTTAAATATATGTAGAGCTTGACTAAACTGATCCAATGCTTTTTGTAATTGTGCTTTTTCCCAAAAAGCTGTGCCGAGGGCAGTCAAGATTACTGCTTCCCGGTCAACCTCTTTACATTTTCGGACTATTGTTAGAGCCTCATTTAAAGAACGCACGGCGGCATCATATTTACGTGCTTCCTGGAAAGCGTTGGCCAATGGGATAACCGTATCCGTAACTTTAACTGATGAAGCTTTGACTTTTGCGCTATTAAATTTTATTTCTAATTCGGAAATTTGCATTTTATTAAAACTTTTTCATAAGTGATTCATCCTACACAGATAACCTAACTTCATAAAGGATTTCAAGTCATGTTTAAAGAAATCGAACCTCAAAAAGTACAGGAGATGCAGGAGGAAGGTGCCGTCAACGTGGTCGACATTCGCGACGAGAACTCCTATTCGATAGGACATATTCCTAACTCGGTATCACTGAATGATACCAACGTGAAAGAGTATATTGAATCAACCGACAAGGAAAAACCACTGGTTGTCTGTTGTTACCACGGAAACTCCAGTCGTGGTGCCGCCGAATACTTCTCGCAACAAGGATTTAAAGAAGTGTATAGCATGACTGGTGGGTTTGCAGCCTGGCCAGCGTAACGCTGTGCTAATTAGACATACAACCTTAAAGCATTGGCATCCTATCGTAAAAATAGAGAGTAATAATTTTAGATCATGCCCTTGTTCTTGTAGCGGCGTAGTGCATCGGAGCAATTACACGAACGCTCAACTCCTTGTAAACCTTCAAAAACTTTACTAATTAATTGAGGAAACTTTTGTATTGCTAGGTCAACCTGTTTTCGTTCCTCATCTGTCTGCATACCCTCGAAAAGTTCGCCTTTTTTAAATTCACGCGGCTTCACTCCTTCAGCATAATTGGTCAGATAACAGAACGGTGTGTAGCACATTTCTAGTTCCCGAGCCAAAAACGCTTCTGGTGCCAAGGTCATACCCACTAGGTCAGCACCAAGAATACGCAGTTTTCGAATTTCCGCCGGGGTTTCCAAACGAGGCCCTTCGGTGCAGGCGTAGACAGCCTGATCATGATGAGGCTGTCCACTTAAGTGCAAGGCATCGTGAAGGGTGGTCGCAATCTGAGGACAAAAAGGTTCGTTCATGCGGATAAACCCTACCCCTGTATCCTTGAAAAATGTATTGTCTCGATTTTTTGTTTCATCAATAATATCGTGTGGGACCACAAAATCACCCGGCTTAAATAGGGTGTTAATAATTCCGGGACCAGACCAGGCAATTACACGCTCTACTCCGTGTTGTTTCAGAGCATGAATGTTTGCGCGGTAATTGACAAAAGGGGCGGTGAGAGAATAATCGTTTTCTCCATGGCGGGATAAAAATAAAAAGTCTAGATTCTTAAAACTGAAATGGTGAATGGGCGCGCTTTTGCCATAAGGAGTTTCAATAGCCTGACAGTGCTTTTCTTTGCCTAGAGCATGAGTGGCAAGAAGGTTATAGGCACCACTGCCACCCAAAACTGCAATCGGAACTGTGGCAAACTCAGACATCTGTCTTAGTCGAGGTATGTTTCAATATCACCAACATAATTTGCGGCGGATTCACGTATACCGCGAATTTCTTCTTCGGTTAATACACGTTTTACTTTTGCAGGTGAACCCAAAACCAAGCTTTTCGGAGGTATTTTCGTATTTGGAGTTACTAAAGAACCGGCACCAATAATGGACTGTTCCCCTACTTCAACGCTATCCATAACAATCGCGCCCATACCAACGAGACATTGAGATCCAATGGTGCAAGCGTGCAGGGTGACGTTGTGGCCTACTGTTACTTCATCGCCGATAATGAGTGGGAGAGTTTTACGTGCCACATGCAGAACACAGCCATCTTGAATATTCGTACGTTTGCCAATGCGAATGTGATTGACATCGCCTCGAATCACTGCGTTGAACCATACACTACTCTCTTCACCAATCTTCACATCACCGATAATCTGCGCACTTTCAACGACAAGAGAAGAATCGTCAATCTCGGGTTTTTTACCTTTAAAAGGATGGATCATATTTGGTCCTTAATAAAAAAAGTCTAATACAGGTTTTGAAAATTGTATTGATAAGTTAACGTCATTTTGATTTTAAAGTCCATCATAAAAAAATAAGTATTAGATCATTATGAATAATATTGGTCTGGGAGCTGGCGATAACTTTATTTTTGGTTGTAACTAGAATCATACGGGCTAGTTAACTTATGCTTATCATGAACGGCTTGATAACTTTTATCTGCCAGGGTGTTCCGGTCTTTATCTGATGAAATCATGGGCATGACTGATACCGTTGCTGTAAGCCGGGCTGTTTTCAATAATGTAAAAATATGACTTATGAAACTATCCCCATAATACGCAATCGTTGGTCGATGACCGTCATGATATCGAATTTCCACAGGAACTACAGGCCGGTTTGAAAGAACAGCTGCTTCAAAGACTGCAGACTTAAAAGGCATCACATCAACACCGTCGGTTGCTTGGGCTTCGGGAAACAAGATCACAGAATGATCACCGTTTAAGCGCTGCTCAATTTCAAAAATGAGAGTTTTTACCTGATGACGTTTACTCCGATCAACAAAAACAGTCTTGCCCAGTCTTGCTAGCCAATTGAACAATGGCCAGTCAGCGATCTCAGCTTTAGAGACAAAGAACCCATTAAAATGTGACCCTAAAACAAAAATATCCGGTGCACCTACATGGTTTGCCACAATTAACGATCCAGGATTTATAGGACCATTTCCCTCAATCCGTACGTGGATATTGAGAATCAAACAGGTAATGCGGGCCCACCATTTCGTGAAAAAAGAGATCCATTTTAAAAGCCGTGTTTGTGACATAAAAAACAGCAGGTGTACAGATGCTCCGATCACTAGGAATACAATGAACACTCCGATGTATGCACCTATTCGGATGATGGTAAGACAAAGACCCATATAAAGCTCCGAGATTTTTTTTCGTGTTGTTTTGATTCCTGGTATTAGGTTTTATGAAAGAAAATAGTATCCATATTTTTCATGTGGCACCAGGTTAGAAAAACTCTTTTGGTTTGTTTTTGGTTTTCAACATGTCAAAAATAACCAAGCGTTTTATATTATTACATAAGGAAACCGCCATAGAACCCAACCCAATATTGCCAGCGGTCGGTGCGCTCATGGATAACAACATTGTGTTTGCGATACGTGACCAAACGATGTGGCTTTTGAACAGGCTATAATGAATTTTGTCCATGCCACAGAACGGGCCAAGTCCGCTTACTAAATGGACACGCTTATTCTGGGATGATTTTTCATTAAGATAATGGTTCATTTTTTTTACTACCGAATCAGCCTTGTTGATAGTCACTAAACTGTTTGGATAAAAAATAGCCTTTAATAACTTAAAGGATATTTTCCCCATATCTTTACACACGTTTACATGGATGGAAGTCACAAAGACTTCGGCGTTTAATTGCAGTGATTTTTCAATTAGGGTGTCGATACATTCAATGAGAAACTGTTCAGGCACTCCATACATGATGTCGTTACCAATATCGGTCAAGAGCACCGTCACTCGAAAACCTCGTTCGGAATAAACCTCTGCCTGTTCCATGACTTGGCAATCACCGATGGGGGAATAGCTGAAATTTAGTAATCCTCCTCGAGTACAATAACCACGGCCTGGTCCCAGAGCATTTACAAACTCAGCTCCTGAAATACTTTTTGAAATATGTTGGGTTAAAGCGCAGTAACCTCGCGCTAGATTACTGGCTCCTAGCAGAACAAATAGAGACCCAGTATGTTTAGAGCCTTGCATGGTGAGGGATTTATAGTTGTGGACGGAAGCTAGCAGGTAGGCCGGAAATGAAAGCACGGGTTTCTAGCTTGTGAAGCAGGTCCTTATATAACTCCACTGTATTTTTCATGTTCAAAGCTTTCTTATGCCCGTGCCGAAGGAGAAAATTAGCCCGGGAAGAATAACTCTTGATGGTCCTGTCATAATATTCAAACCGACTTTTCCACCAGTCTCCTGATTTATCATCCCACGCCAGCTCGTTTAGATTCTGTATAGGTTTCAAAGTAAGGCGCTTGTTGATACGATCAATTTCGAAACGAAATTCACCAAGAAAACTCATTCCCAACAACCCATCAATTTCTTTGATATGACTGTTAATAGACGCTTCAATAAATCGGGTTTTAGCAGAACCTACGGCAACCATCTCAAGCCCTACCAGCGGCATCCAATCCTCGCCAGCTGCAGTATTGAAAGGCAACTCGGCCGAGTCTAGAAATGTTGCAACCCCCAGTTTACGGCCAATCTCTTCGGTGAGGGTGATTAGGGAAGCTCCAGTATCAAGCATTAATCGAGCATTTATGTGACCATTGAGAACTGTATCAACGAGAAAGTTTCCACCACCTGCGGGAATGAGAGGAACTTGGATTTCTTCACTTGATGAAACTGACCCCGGAAACGCTCTTATAGAGGAAGGGCTTGGAATAACACGATATATATTTTTGGTCTCAGAGTCATTGCGGGAACCTTGTTTGTTTTTGCGGTATTTTTGCGGGATATTGAAAATTTCATCGGTAAAATGAACCACACCTTTGTCATCTCGGTAAGAATAAATACCCGCTGTAGTACCTTGTACGAAGCAAAGAAGAACAAAAAAACCCAGTGTAAACTGGATAACAAGTTTATAGAAAATTTTACTCAATTTCGATCGGGCTCACATAGACTTCGCGAGGTCTGACACCGTCAGATGGACCCACTACTCCTTCTCTCTCCATCGTTTCGATGATTCGTGCGGCCCGATTATAGCCTATTCTCAACCGCCGCTGGATATAAGAAATAGAAGCTTGTCTGTCTTTAGCAACAATGGCAAGCGCTTCATCATATTTTTCATCATATGGCTCTTCTTCTCCTTCACTTTTCTCATCTTGAACAACAGCGTCGAAGATATCTTCCTGATAATGTGGTTTCGCCTGCTTCTTAATGAACTCCACAATACGCTGTATTTCTTCATCACTTACCATGACACCATGGAGTCGATGGAGTTTAGAGGTTCCGGGAGGGAGAAAAAGCATATCACCTTTACCAAGAAGTTTATCGGCACCCATAGCATCTAGAATAGTCCTGGAGTCTACTCTGGAAGTTACTTTATAAGACATACGTGTGGGAAAATTGGCCTTGATGATTCCTGTCAAGACATCCACTGAAGGACGTTGAGTAGCTACGACCAGATGAATTCCTGCCGCTCGTGCCATCTGTGCGAGCCTAGTTAAGGAGTCTTCTACTCCTTTGGATGCGACCATCATGAGGTCTGCCAGTTCATCAATCAGGATAACGATATATGGGAGTTTTGCAGGTGGTTCTGGTATCATAGTTTCGTCATCTTCAGCGTTTTCTAGTTTGATCCCTTTATTATCTTTTTTATTTTTTTTAAGTTCTAGCTCATACTCTTTCTGCAGTTTCTCCGCCAACTCATTAAAGCCGCCAATATTGCGTACTCCGCATTCGGCCATAATTTTATAACGTGACTCCATTTCATTTACGGCCCATTGAAGTGCCGCTGCAGCTTTTTTAGGATTAGTGACCACAGGAGAAATAAGATGCGGAATACCGTCATAAACTGATAACTCGAGCATTTTCGGATCAATCATGATCATTTTGACTTCGTCTGGTGTGGCATTCAAAAGAATACTACAGATCATAGCGTTCAGTCCGACGCTCTTACCCGAACCGGTTGAACCTGCCATGAGTAAATGTGGAGTAGTCGCCAGATCCTGCACAGCCGGTTCCCCGGTAATATCCTTACCGATGACAAGAGTGAGTTTAGATGTTGACTCCTGAAAGACATCGGAAGTCATAACATCTTTAAAGTAAATAGTCTCACGTCGCATATTTGGGATCTCGATACCCACCACAGGCTTGCCAGGTACTGGCGCCAGAATACGAAGTCCCACACAACGCAAAGCCAACGACAGATCGTCCGTTAGAGAAACAATTCGGCTTACCTTGATTCCTGGTGCTGGCTCGTATTCAAACAATGTGATGACTGGGCCGGGGAGAACCTGCACCACTCGCCCGTCAATACCAAAGTCCAACAATTTCTTTTCCAGAATGGCACTACTGGCGAGGATTTCATCCCGCGCTTTGTCATCTTGAGTGTCTCGACCCGGCGGAGGTTCCTCCAACAGTGAAAGCGGGGGAACTTGATATTTGCCTGGCGTACTCATGAAGGAAAAATGATCCTGCACGACAAACTCTGCTGTCTCCTCTTTGGTTTCCTTTTTTCCTGGTTTCTTTACACTGGGCTCCGTCGTCCGGTTACGGGTAATGATCAAGGGCTGCGCAACCGATTTTTGACTCTTTCGTATCTCTTGTCTTACGGTTTGAATTTTTCCGATGAACGTCTTGATGGCCGACAAACCTTTTAAAGCTATATTTGTTATCTTAACTATCGCCATCATCGATGCTGCGGCTATGATCTTGAATAAATTTCCGAGTCCTTTCATCAGAACGTTAACCGGAATTCGTGTCATCACTAGAAAGGCTACGAACAATAAAGTAATTAGGGTCAGCACTGCTCCTGAGGGATTCAGCCAGTCAATTAAGAACCCGCCGAGACTATGGCCGATGAGCCCACCGACCGGGACTGATGAGCCAAAAAACGGATCAACCTCAAACTGGATTGCCAGTAGGGAACACAAGCCAACCAAAAATAAAAGTCCCGAGCTTAAAATTAACGGTAGATTATAGAAACCTTTTCCACGGACCAAAGCCCAACTCAAAAATACGGTAATCACCGGAAAGAAAAAAGAACCACTCCCAAACATGCTGGCCAGTCCACCGGAAAAATAAGCTCCAATCATTCCAACAGAATTCTCAACATTATTCCCTGTAACACTTTTATTGAAGGAAGTATCATCAGGTGAAAAAGTTATCAACGCCATCACGCTAAATACCGTGAAGGCAAGAGCAACTACACCAAAAAAATCTCGAATTAATGTGTTTACTGTTTTTTCTTCACTCATGGGTCACTATTCTCGGGTTAGTTTGAGTTGCTAATCGGTGAGGGGTGCTCTGAAAAACTGTGTCCTGTTTCCAGTTCACATCATCGGATTCTGGGAAGTTAAGGTTGTAGTGCAAGCCCCGGCTTTCTTTTCGGGTCATGGCTCCCTTAATGATCAACTGTGCTGTAATGGCAATGTTTCTTAGTTCCAAGGTGTCCTTGGTAATTTTGAAGTTCCAGTAATATTCATGAATCTCTTCCAGTAAAAGTTGAATACGACTTTCGGCTCGTTTCAGTCGATTGGTGGAGCGGACAATACCAACATAATTCCACATCAAACGGCGAATCTCGTCCCAGTTGTGAGACACCACAACCGATTCATCACTGTCCACAGCGCTTCCAGGGTCCCATTCAGGAATTCGTTGCACCGTACTTATCTCTTTGCGGGAATCTTTAAATAAGGCAACCGCTTTTCCTACCGCTCGGTGCGAGAGTACCAAACCTTCGAGCAGGGAGTTAGAAGCCAGACGATTGGCACCATGTAGACCGGAAAAACACACCTCGCCACTAGCAAAAAGTCGTTTGATATTTGTCTGACCATTTGGGTCAACCACTAGTCCTCCGCACATATAATGCGCCGCCGGCACAACTGGGACAGGCTCGCTAGACATATCGAACCCGAATTCTAGACATGTTTTGTAAATATTTGGAAAGCGCTCGCGAATACGATAACCCTCAAGATGAGTTGCATCAAGAAGAACGTAGTCGTCGCCGCTCTTTTTCATTTCATAGTCAATGGCTCTTGCTACTACATCTCGAGGAGCCAGACACCCTAAAGAGTGATAGTTTTCCATAAACGTATCACCATTTTGAAGGCGCAGAATTCCACCCTCTCCCCGCACCGTTTCCGAAATAAGAAAAGATTTTGCTTTCGGGTGGAACAGGCAAGTGGGGTGGAACTGAAAAAATTCCATATTAGCGATTTTTGCTCCTGCCCGATAAGCCAACGCAATCCCATCACCCGTCGCAGTATCTGGGTTCGAAGTATAAAGATAAACCTTACCCGCACCGCCAGTTGCCATTAGAATGACACGACCCACCATCGTCTCCACTTTTTGCGTCAAGTGGTTCAACACATAAAGACCTAGGGCTTCATCCTCATCACTTCCCGACTCAACTTTCTCGTCAAGTCTAGCCCGGGTGATAAGGTCAATTGCCATATGGTGTTCAAATATTTCGATATTATCTTGAGCATGTACCGCTTCAATGAGAGTGCGTTCAATTTCCCAGCCAGTCAGGTCATGCGCGTGCAAAATGCGACGTTTAGAATGTCCGCCTTCTTGCCCAAGGTCAAATTCAGCTCCGTGAACGCGATCGAACTGAGCACCAAGTCCAATTAATTCACAAATCCGTGCTGGGCCCTCGCTACAAGCGATGCGCACAAAGTCTTCATGACAGAGCCCGCGACCGGTTTCAATTGTATCCTGAACATGCAGTTCAAACGAGTCGTCCTTTGCCATCACCGAAGCAATACCACCCTGCGCATATTTTGTTGCTGACTCCTCCAATGCATCCTTAGTAATAATTCCTACAGAGCCAAACTTGCACACCTTTAGCGCAAATGTCAGTCCTGCCACACCAGATCCAATAATAATAAAATCTTTCTCGATACTCATAACAGAATTATATCGAATTACCCCTTTAAAATCAAGAGTATATAAGATTGGATCCAATTATAATGGCTTTGTATGGATTGGAATCTTTATCTTGTAGAGGGGAGCCATTGCCTATTACGTCCAACAGCTCGAGTTGACAGGTTAGGGAAGTTCTAGGCTGGGGCGAAGGGAGATGATACCTTCCGCATAGTGCTTTCCGAATTCCGGAAATAGACTGGGTTGGATGCAGTAAGCAAGGATTTCCAGTGAGTCCAAAATGCGTGGACCGGGGCGGTTGAAATAAGAATTTCCATCCACCAGATAGAAGCGGGTCCCTGCTTTTTTCTCCCAGTCCTGCCAGGGAAGTTGCTTTTTTAGTAGGTTTAATTCTTTAATAGTTTGGTCTAGCTTATAACCGCAGGGCTTCACGATAACTATGTCTGGGTTGATTTTGGTCAAAGTTTCACTGTCCACAACAGGCGCGGGTTCGCCGCTCTTGGCAATGCACACATTGCCTCCGGCAATTTTGATCATTTCGGGAAGCCACATGCCACCGACATAAATAGGATCGATCCACTCTATCGTCAAAACACTCTGAGTATAAGAAGCCCTGCCAATTAGCCGGTTTTGAATCAGTTTAATTCTTGAATCCACTTCTTCAAGAAATTCATCCGCCTTTTTTTCTACGGCGAGTTGGTTTGCAACAGACTTTATATCGCCCCAGATATCTGCCAGTATTTTGGGTTTAAGAGAAATAATTTTTGCACCAACAAGATTCTGGCACACCTCTTCTACTTGCGAAAAGGGAACAGCACAGACATCACATAAATCCTGAGTAATAATAAAGTCAGGATTCAGGGATTTCAACAACTCCACATCAAGGTCATAAATTGAAACTGTATTTTTAACTACTTCAAGCACTGAATTATGAATTGCAGAACTACTAAGCAAGGGATTGACACGGGTGGAAGTTAGGCGAGGAAGAGCCTTTACCGTCTCGGGATAATCACATTCATGTGAGACACCCACAAGGTTTTTTCTCAAACCAAGTTTCACTAAAATTTCTGTTGCCGAAGGGAGTAGGCTTATTAGTCTCATTGTATCTTTGTTACAGAGATAAAGTTCAAAAATAACCAAAGCTATAGAAGCAACACTACTATTTCCAAACTACTTTTAAATTTCTTAAGTAAAAATATTAGTCAAGGCAAGAACAAGCATGTGTTTTTTTATTTAAATACAAAACATTCATTCCTCTAAGTGATATTACCATTAGAGTCCATAGTGTATTTCTTGGAACTCGTATCTGAGGTATGAGTTGCTGTTGCCGCAAAAGCTGATTCTGTTCCAGTCGTAATGGTAATGGTTACATTTTTCGTAGCCACCCAGCCATAATTAGGCTCTGCAGCAAGAGCTATCGTGCAAGAATCTGTGCTTGCATTATCTGCCCAGTAAGCTTTGCAGGCAAGATAGATATCATGAAGGTTAGCTTTTGCATCAGCCTGATAAGCCCTGTTCTTGTAGGCGCCAAATTGGGGGACCGCTATGGCTGCTAAAATACCAATTATAGAGATAACGATTAGTAACTCAATAAGAGTGAACCCCTTTTCATCTTGAACCCGTCTAAACTTCAATAGCATTTTCGACTCCTCCGTGATGTTGAACAAAACAAACTTTAAGCATGTATTGTTATATATTTGTTATAAATCAAATCCTGTGTTTTCTATCCAACTGATACTGTATTTCATTATAATTCTTTTACTTAATATTTTAGGAAATTATTATTCATTCGGATAAGCTTTAGTCACGGCATCGAATCTTAAAACCGAAAAACTTATTAGTTTTTTTGATGTGCATAGTTTAATTAATAGCTAGATTTTTTTAAGAATGGTTTCCATAAGCCTGATTATCCCTTGCCATGAGGGAGGGTTTATGAAACGATTTATTAACTATGACTAGT
>ERZ1046876.1852-NODE-1852-length-13378-cov-4.163402_pt1 | contig 13378 bp, 6 predicted proteins | sample MGYA00383094_ERZ1046876 | MGnify/ENA primary metagenome ERZ1046876 (study PRJEB29581, sample SAMEA5548364) | metagenome | biome: marine; feature: coastal; material: water | depth 50 m | study: Short-term variability in the microbial, nano- and picoplankton...
GGAGTTATGGACTACAGCGGATTACCTTTAATCAAAAAACACCATTTGCAATCAAGGAGATGAAAGCCCAGCCCGACGGCTTCGAATTGGTTTTTACCGAGCCACTCCATCCCGATTCATTGACCCTCGAGTCACTTAAGGTGAGTAGTTTTACTTACCAATATTCCTCTCGTTACGGTGGTGACGAGATCAATCCTGCTCGGCACAAAATCAGTGGGATTAAAACTTCCATGGGCGGAAGATCAGTCCGCTTTAAGGTCGAAAATCTAAGAACCAACTATGTCTTTGAGCTAACCACCCAAGGGTTGAGGTCAAAGTTAGGTCAAAGGCTAAAATACCCTCAAGCTTGGTATACCCTCAACCGTATCCCGGACAAATAGCATCGGAAATTCATTCTTAGCCAACTTACTCCGATATCCGCACCTCGACGAATCGAACCCCGCCGTTTACCCTAAGGACCTCATGAACTTTTCCCGTGCCCTCCCTCTACTGGCCGCTACCGCTCTGGTGGCCTCTCTTGCTTTCATCAATCATCGAGGTATGGCAGAAGAAGTGGCCGAAGAAGCCCTCTCGAAGGAATTCACCTTCATCCAAATGTGCGACACTCAACTCGGCATGGGCGGCTACGAGCACGATGTGCAAACCTTCGAACTCGCGGTCAAGCAGATCAATAAAATGGCTCCCGACTTCGTCCTCATCTGTGGTGATCTCGTGGGCAAGGCCAACGACAAATCCTTTGCCGACTTCAACCGGATCAAAGGTGGCTTCAAAATCCCCTGCCACTGTGCCGCTGGAAATCACGACGTTGGAAACAAACCCACCGCGGAATCTCTCAAGAACTATCGCGAAACAATTGGGAAGGATTACTTCACTCTCGAACACAAGGGATACACCTTTGTGGTGGCGAACACGCAACTTTGGAAGGCTCCTCTCAAAGGTGAGTCCGAAAAACACGACGCCTGGTTCAAGGCCGCATTAAAATCAGCCAAGAAAAAAGGTAGCCCGGTCGTTGTCGTGACGCACTACCCGCTCTTTGTTAAAGAGCCCGATGAGAAGGAAAACTACTACAACATCGAGCCCGCCAAGCGGAAGGAGTTGCTCAATCTTTTTAAAACTAACCGAGTGGTCGCGATGCTCGCCGGCCACACCCACAAGCTCGTCGTCAATGACTACGAAGGTATCCAGATGGTGAATGGTGAGACGACCAGCAAGAACTTCGACAAACGCCCCCTCGGCTTCCGGAAATGGACGGCCAAAGAAGAAGGAAAGCTGAGCCACGAGTATGTCAAACTCGCGGGAGAAATTTCCAAGAAGTAGCTGGGCCAAACTTAAACAAGCAAGCCATTCAATGGTCCGGTGCTATCGGCAAACTGCTTCATGCCGGTTCCCATCAACTTGGCTTGCGATAGCCATAGATTCGCCAAAGGAGTATTTTCAGGACAATTGAGGACGCGGCCTGTCTTGATCCTGCCATTGGCTGAGCCAGCCACGATTACTGGAAGCTCATTCATGGTGTGATCTTTTCCATCACCCAATCCTGATCCCAAAGTGACCATGGAATGGTCCAAAAGCGTCCCAGCTCCCTCGCTGATCGCGTCCATTTGTTCCAACACCTCAGCGAAGAGCTCCATATAAAATCGGTCCACTTGAACCAAAAACTTTTTCACCCCTTCGTTGTCCTGCCCGTGTGTGAGCCCATGATGCGACTTGGTGAATTGTAGTTCATGGAAGTGTTGGGGAGATCCCCATCTTTCGGGAGCAAGCATGAAGGTCGCCACATGGGTCAAGTCACCCTGGAAAGCCACCACCAGCAACTTCCCCATTAACTTGATATACTCTCCACGCGTCATCGGGCCTTCGCCTGGCTCGAGGACGTCCGCTCTCTTACGCTTGCGGTAATACTCGTTTAGCTTCTCGATCTGCTTTTCGATTTCCCGCACGGAATCGAAGTATTCATCCAACTTACTCTTATCATGATAGGTCAGATTCTTTTTAAAGTTGGCAGCATCTTCCAAGATTAGATCGGTGATGTCTTTGTTCGAATTACTCGTTTTAAAAAGTCGTTGATAGACCTTGCTTGGATCTTTCATCGCGGTCGCAACATGCTCCGGACCATACCAAGAAATATTGTCCAAATAGATCGATTCCTTGAGGTCCTTAAAACTATTACAATTCAACTCCAATGACCGGATCGGAGTCCGATGGCTCACCTTGTCCGCGATGAGATGATCCAGTGTCCGGTCCATCGGATAAGGCGACTTAAGCTTGCCATTTGGATCAGCCGAAGAGAGGTAGCAGGAACTGCATTGATTATGAACATCGACTCCTCTCACATTCACCCTCGATAGCCCAGTGATGAGAGAAACTTTGCTACCCACGCTCTTAAGTGGGCTCAAGGTCGGCATCGAAAGAAAGTCCGCGTTTCCCTCCTCCGGAAAAAAATGATCCCTCACAAAGCCCATCGGCGAATAAAACGAAGCGAAACGCAATGGCGGCTCCTTATCCTTCTTCGTTTTTGGATCGGCGGCATACATCTCCAACCAAGGAAGAGCCATCGCGCTGCCGCTGGCTCCAAGAAGAAATTTTCGTCGACCGATTGATTTCATGGTTTCGTAATTTGAGTAATAATTGGGTGGACTGCAATATTTTTGATGACATCACGCATCCGATAGCCACCAGCTCGACTTGCCTTGGCAATTTCACCTGTCGCAATGCGGTCCGCCAAGGTGAGCTCACGCCCGAGGGCATATGACAGGAGGTGACCGATGAAGGCCTTCGCGAAGAGATCCTCCTCAGCTAGGATGGCATCCTTGAATCCCACGATGTCCGTGAACTCGTGTTTCCCAAACAGCTTCCCACTCGCATCCACTTTCAATCCGGTCCGGTAATGATCCCGCCAGCGGCCCAGCAAGTCATAGTTTTCTAGGGCAAAGCCAAAGGGATCAATCTTTACGTGACAGCTCGCACACTGAGCATCGCTGCTGTGTTGATTGAGTTTTTGCCGAACCGTCAGACCCTCCTTTTGAAGCGTTTTATCATCCGCCCGCAGGTCAGGAATATCATCGGGCGGAGGCTTGGGTGGATCATTAAAAATGACGGACGAAACCCATGAGCCACGCGTGATCGGGAGTGATCGGAACGGACTGGAGGTCATCACCATCACCGCTCCTGTCGTCATGACACCACCATTTCTTCGGTCTGTGACAGGGGTTCGCGTGTATTCAATATCACGTAGATTTACGTTGATCGAATAAGTGGCAGCCCTGCCCTGATACCATTCGCTCAGTAAATGGCTCCGGTAAGTAAAATCTGAATCAACCAGCTCGGAAATCGGTCTATTCTCGATAAAGACCGTCTCAAAATTCAAGAGCGGCTCCAGCATCATGTGCATCCCCCGCTTGTAGGAAATCTTATCGTCTCCTCCAAAGTAGTAGTCGCGATGCGATTTAAAGTCCGGAGAGGCCGAAACCAGATTATTCAGTTTCAACCACTGGGGGGCAAAACTATCACAGAAGTTCTTTACGCGATGGTGATTGAGCATGCGTTCCACTTGCCCGGTCAAAACCTCGGCATTTTGAAGCTCTCCGTTAGCGGCCAACTCGAGCAATTCCTCATCCGGGATAGAGCTCCACAAAAACATCGAAAGACGCGTCGCTAAATTGAATGAAGCCTGATTTGGTGACACCTCATCTCGCTCGTTATGAACAAAGATAAATCGCGGAGAAGCCAGAGCCGCTGAGACAACATCCTTCATGCTCCGGGTGAAATCTCCGCTCTTTTGATACTGCTTGTCAAAGTATCTTGCATAGAGCTTCCCCGTCTTTTCATCGGCAGGTGAATGAAAGGCCTTCAAGAGGAACTTTTCAATCCGCTCGTGTGCAATCCTCTCAACTGGTTGTTCAACCTTTGGCTTGGCCTCATCAGGCAAACTCCAGCTACCCATCAGCTCATCCCCGGCGATTCCTTTCTCGCCGGAGGCAATGCTCTGAATCTGAAGTCCATTCAATCCGGATCGGTAAAGGCGGACATCATTCAAATCACCATGAAAAGGCTCATTGCCATGGGCCCCAACCAACATCGGACCAGCACTTTGGGTGCTAAGCTTGCCAGCCATCGGCTTGCTCCCAACCTCCTTGCCATCCAGGTAGAGACGAATTTTTTTACCATCGATAGTTCCCGCAACATGATGCCACTCCCCATCGCTAAGTATTTTGGGATCCACTGCAGCTCCAAATTCCTCATACTTTCCCGCAATGCCCGCACCCATCCAGAGCCCCCAGGTTTTCCCTGTCCGTCCGATAGACAGTAATTGGCGTCGCCATGAATCCTCTCGCCGAACAATGGTCTGCCATTGATCAGACAAATTTGTGGGGCGAATCCAAGCGCTGACCGTCAGCCCGGTGCTGCCGGCCGCGACTGATCGATCCACTGAAATCGAAGCCCTTCGAGCTTTCGCTTTTGGGCTCAAGGGGTCGTCAAACAAGTCATACCAAACCCCACAATTCTCATCGAAATTTTCGGCATGAACGATGGACCGGCTCAGCTCCAAAAACGACTCCATGAGAACTGGAGACAAACTCAAATGATCCCCACGATTATTGAAGCCATTCTCCGCCGGAGGATCCTTGGGAAAGGCCATGACTCCAAGCAGGCGATCTTCCAGCAACTGCTGGAGCCCCATAATCCGATTCCCCACTCTGACAACCTTGGGCATTTTCCCCGACTCGGGCCTGAAGTAATTACTGTGATTCCGGATGATGCGGTCGTTGATAGAATAGACCCATGACTCGAGATCGAAGAGGTCCCGAACCGAATTTCCATATTCAAAGCGATTCATCCGCCGCAGCCTCATCGGAACCAACGGCTGATCGTGTTTCGTAGAATTGGCAAATGCTTTTTTCAGTTCTGATATCAAAAGGTCTCGTTGATTCTGAGTGGGCTGAAGCTCCTCTTCCGGAGGCATTTCGTTTTTGTCGAGGACCTCGATCATTTCTTCAATCAACTCGGGATCCTCCTCAAGGTCCACCCATGTTGCATACTTGGTGAGATCGACTTTCCCCTTGGTCTTTTCTCGACCGTGACACTCGTAGCAATGCTTTTCAAAGATCTGTTGCACCCCCTTTTTAAAATCGCGTATCTCCGCAGAAGGTTTTTCAGCGTGAGCGAACGACGAGGCAACGAAAGCTGCCGCAAACGTAAGCCTTGCTAAAAAACCTCGAGCTAGTTTCACCGTAGAAGAATAGGGACGCCTCTTCCCCGGGTCGAGGCAGAAAGATCGGGCGAAAAAGAAATTACGATACGTGATTAGCCACTTTTCTTCTTCATGGCGTATGGTAACGAAAACTTGCTACTTGGGCGGGTGAGGAATTCATCCAGCACGGGCGAGTAAGTTTCCACTTGGATCCGGTCCTCGCCCGGACGGAAAGTCAAGATGCGCAAGAATCCGCTCCCCGCCTTAATTCGTGGGAGATCAAAATACCAATAATCAGATTGGATCTGGTGAACAAGGTTTCCGTGCCGTCCCTCGCTGGTCAATCGGCTCTCTTCGGCATGTCCCGAAAGCACCAGAAAGATATTGGCGTGACGGCTGACGAACTTTTCCCAGATTACTTGTCCCGAGTTGCCTTTGATCGGATATCCATCGGATTCTGAAAGCCGCCCTTTCTTCGTGAGATATCCATGGGTGAGCACAATAATCCGGTGGCCGGGATGCCTTTCCGCCACTTGGTTTGCCCAAGCTATCGCTTCGTCCCTCGGCTTGAATTCAAGGGTAATCACCAAAAAGTCCATCCCACTTGCTTGGAAAAAAAGGTAATAGTTCTCAGTTTTCCCAGCCTCCCGAAAGTGCCCCTCTTTCTCAGGAGCGAAGTGTGCATCATACAAAGGGTTCTTCGTGAAACGTGAAGGTGGAAAATAACGACTGAACTGGCTTGCTCGAGATTGGCTCGTCTTGCGCAGCTGAGGTGAGTACCCCATATCATGATTTCCAGAACAGAGAACGTAAGGAACATGAGATTCGATCGTCTTGAAAGCGGCGTCCGCGATCTTCCATTCATCGTCGTGCTCGGTCTGAGTGATATCTCCCACATGTGTCACCAAGGCGATGTTTCTTGCCTCGTGATTTTTTTTAATCCATTCGGTCTGCCCAAAAAAGCAGGCTCTCTGATCGCCGATCTCTGGCCAATGTTTTTGAGTCTCCCGGTGCCGGGTATCGGCATAACCCTGAGTGTCCGGCAAGACGATCAGTGTGAAGTCATCTGCTGGTTTGGCAGTATCATTGGTGATTGGAGGAGGCAGCGTTTTTATCTCATCGGCAAAAATCGAAGCCGTCCACAACAACGACCAGACAAGCCGGATCGGTTTTCGAATTAAGCACCTCATGAAGTCCCAAAGAAAATTTTCTCTAACGCAACTCTGCTTTGACCCGGAAGAAACGCTTGCTGTCAACTCCCGCAGGTGTCGCCAAGCGTACGGTGCGGGTCACCGTTCCGTCGCCATTGGAAGTCACGACTAACTCGACGAGCTCGGCCGGGTCATTGCTCCAGTTTTGAAGGTCGGTGGTTGTCTCAACCGATGTCCGCACATCATCAGCGACTTCCTTCACGGTGTAGGTGAAAGAATCGTAAAGGATGCCATCAATAAGCATGCGGCTAGCACTGGCAGATCCCGATTGAGTCGCATCATTATCACTGGTTCCAAGCGCATGCTCCAGAAGAGCATTCAATCCATCACCGTCGAGATCATCCGATGGATTGCCCGCAAGAAGAGTGCCATCCGAACTTCCAGGCGTTCCTCCAGGAGTGACACTCGCTCTCCAATGAGTAGGCTCAGAGGGGTCGAGATTCTGACCTGGCGCCCTAAGAGTTATACTATAGCCAAGCGTGTCAGCTGCTACAGGCCAAGGCGACTTATCGTTATAAGAGAATTCCTTGATCGTGCCGTTCGAGGCGTCCTCAAGTTTCAACTTCTCCCCTGCATTACTCAAGCTCGTAGAGTTTGCAAAGACTCCCGCGACTGGGAGTCCTTCACCATAAGCGAGTTCAAATGCCGCGAGATCACGCACAACGAGAACCCGCCCGCCTGGTGCCAAGCTGGTGACCAAGCTTCCGGTAAAATCAAAATCGATACCATTGGTAAACTTCACGCCTGCAAGGTCGAGAGTTACGGAAGCACTCACGTTCATCAATTCGATATACTCGGCAAGTCCATCAGGCTCGGGATGATACATGATTTCAGAAATGATGAGATGCTCTTGTTGCTCGGTAGGATTTCCAACATAGGAAGTAAAATTATTCTCCATACCATCTTGGTCCAAAAGCGTCAGCGTTTCTCCAAGGTTCGAGAGGTGTCCTTTAAAGGGGCTCACCACAAAATTTCCCTGCCCTCCGGTAGGTCCAGTCGTGCGAGCGCGAAAAGACTTAGCATTCGGGCTTAGGTAGAGGGTCCAGCCCGCAGGAATGACCGTGCCGGCAGGTATTTCGAATTCAACTCCGCCTTTAACCTTCCAGTTTGAGACATCGACCGCGATCCCATTGTTGTTCACAAGCTCGATATACTCTTCATCCTGATTAGCCGAAGCGGGATTGAATTCGATTGCTCCAAACTCGATTAGAGGCTCAATACTCCCATTAGAATCAGCGATACCACCATGCAATTCAGGCATGAAGATTAGGTCGCTACTCCCCAAAGACCGATTCATGCCATGGATCGCAAGGACGTTGGTTCCAGGTCTGAGTTCACCAAGGGATGCGCTAACATTCCAAGTATCATACTCTAAGGGGTCAGCTTCATAACCAGCAGTAGCGATCGAGTTCCAGGAAGGGCTAGCCGGGGCCTTTTCTGCCGCGATCTTAGTGCCGTTGAGATAAACGACGAACCCATCATCATACTTCATACGCAACTCCATCGCCTGATAGATAGAGGGGTCAGCAACCTCAAATTCACAACGCATGTAGACCGAGGAATGAGTGCCCCGCATCGTTGCTTCAGTATCGGTGCCAATAAGCGGATCATACTTGGTGCTCGAATCAAATCCTACGCCGGTAGTTCCAGTCAGCCAATTGGCATCGTTAAAATCAAAATCCATCCAAGAGTTATCGACGGAGTCGTCGTTAGGAACGAAGTGAGTCAGAGGTGCTCCTGCTGATAACAGGGGAGTGTATGCAAGACTCAGCTGACCCGTCTGCGCATCAGGGATGGAATTTTGGGCGTAAATAAATGCCCTTCGCGGCGCCAAAAATTCGTCGCGCAAACGCTGGACTCCTTCAGCCATAGTTTCGACGTCGGGATTGTTAGTAGTATACGGAACTGCGGGAGCAGAACCCCCGTCCGCGTTGTGTAGCCACGAACCCCACTTTTCAAAATCCAGCTGGGCGTCTGAAGGCACGATATCTTCGGGGTCAAGTAAAGCTGAGAGCTCATTGAGTCTGCGTTCGTAATAGCGCTCTTCCATGGGCGTATCAGCTGACTGTAAATAGAGGTCATGTAAGCTTCGAACCCGACGGTAGAACATGGCTCTCGTCGATCGACGGCTATAGAGCTGAGAAAGGAGGCGCACGGAACCGCCTGTTTCGATATAGCCATTAGTCTCCATAAGGTTACTAAAATAGTTGAATTGCGATCTCCAATAGCGCCCTTGAGAGAGGTCGAGGTCCCAGGGCAAGAGTGCCCACTCGTCGGTCTTCCCGGTATCACGGTAGATGTACCAATTCTTCCGGTGCATGTCGATATTCCGGATAACGGCCGCGGCAGCCATCATGTTGACGCACATCGGTATGTTGACGTTGTCGAAGGTGAAATTGTCCAGCGAGGCGCCACTCTGGGCGAGGCCATTGATCAAGTCCTGAAGGTCGGAATTATTCTCGTCGCGCCGGTTCTTCTTTTCGAACCCAGAATTGGCACTTCCTGTTAGGGTGTTGTTGTAAGCCTTATACAACGCACCATCCTCATTGAGCCCCGCGCGCTTCAAATAAATGTTGTCGGCGTCTTCAACGAAGTCTGCCGTACTAAAAAATTCGGCGTTCTGCTGCACACGGACCGTGTATGCGAAGTGCGCATGCACGCCGGCATTACGCATGATTTCATAGCCCATAACATGGCGAACCTTTGACTTGTCGGCCCAGTTGGTAATGAGGTCAATATCCTTCGTTCGAGGAGCATCCTCGCTCCACCTGAAGCGCTGGCTCTTGTTAAAATCAATATTGTAACTTTTCTTTGGGAATCCTCCAGTCGACTGACCATGACGATTGAAAAAGACATTATCATAAAGCTCGCCCAAATAAAAAATCGCACCACGCGTTCCACCCGTTCCAGTGGCTCGCGCTGGATTTTGGACAAACCATTCCACGACGCTCAGCTTAGTTTCAATAGAGGGATCCACCGCAACCGTTCCGACATATTGGTGGGAGTCGACAGGGTCCTTGAAGGCGGGTATCTTTGTTTTTAGCCCCAACTCGTCACTTGCCTCGAATCTCCAACGGATCATCTCTCCCGAGTCGAAATCGCCACCAGGGATGGCAGCGGTAAAGATGCCATCATTGGCCAAAGCGTCAGAGCCAGTGCCCTCATCATTCATAAGAAGGGTCTTTTCGCCACCAAACATGACACGATAGAACATCGTGACCGAAGCAACAGGAGACGAGACGGCTTCCATCTTGGCCGTGACAATGAGGTCTTGGCCAGCGGTGGGTCTCTCGGGCTTATCGGTATAATTGACAAATAGAGGACCAGCGGCCTGGCCGCTGGAATTGGGGAGCCCCGGAGTTGGCGAATTAAAAAAACCTTCACGTTGCGCCCCAGAAGTATCAACAACAGCGGCCGTAAGCTCGGGATAAATAAGAAAATCAGAGCTATTTGCCGACCGATTTAGGCCGTGTATCGCAAGGATGTTTACTCCTTCCACCACTTGCGTTGCGCCCGCCGTGGCATCAACCACAATTGGGTCAGCTGCTGCGACAGAGTCGGATCGCGATCCCGTAGCATTGGAATTCCAAGCCAGATTGCCAGGCTCATTGTAGCTCCCTGATTCCACTCCGTTGATGTAGGCAACAAATCCATCGTCACAATTCACGCTGAGAGAGAGAGATTGTATCTGGTTATTGTTTGGGTCGTAAGTGAATGGAATACGGATATAACAACTGGCGTTGACTGACTGCATCGCCGGCTTGAGGGTTGAATTGCCAAGGTTCGTGTCGCCCACCAAGTCGAGGAGAACCCCCGAGTCGAATCCAACTCCTGTCGTAGTTGAAGTCCAGGCCGAATCATTGAAGGAGTCCGGAAGAGCCTGCCAGGTATCACCTAGTGAGCCATCTGATGGCACGAAATACTTGGCCGGCAAGGTGCCACTGATCAACTGCTGCTGTGTCACAGACCCAAAACTATCTTTTCCATAAGACTGGTCCTCAAATTGCAAAGGGTAAGTCGAGCCAAAGTCGGTTAGGACGGTTACGGCATCTGGTGCAACCAAGGCAAGGTAACCACTTTTCAAAGGGAGTTTAAAACTAGTGTGCAACTCTGCCTCTGGATTTGAACGATCCTTATCAGAAGCAAAGATGACAAGGTAACCTCCAGCCGGGATAGTGACTGCGGGAATTCGCCACTTATCGAGGTTGCTCGCCTTATCAGTGAGGAAGTAGCCGTCGAGATCGACCTCGCTTCCATCTGGATTGTGAATTTCGATCCAGTCCGAAAAATCGCCATCTTCATCGGCCAAGACCGTATCGTTATCGGCCATAAATTCAGAAATAACCGGTGTCGCATTAAGAAAAATAGAGCCGCCCGCAAGAGTCAGGACGGTAGTGAGTAGAAATGTATTCGGCTTCATAGCTGAGTGCGCATCGCCGTAATATCGACGATATGAGTAAGAAATATAGATGTGTGTGGGCCCGCCTTCAACCGAGCAGGGTTTATTTTATCCTGAGTAGGCTAAGGCGTCTAGCTTGGAAACCCCACAATTTCCTAAAGCTTAGCCCAGTAGATCCTTAATCACATGGCCATGCACATCGGTGAGCCGGAAGTCGCGGCCCTGACTGCGGAAGGTGAGGCGTTTATGGTCGATGCCTAGCTGGTGAAGAATAGTGGCATGGAGGTCGTGGACGTGAACTTTGTTCTCGGTGGCGTGATAGCCAAAGTCATCGGTCGCACCGTAAGTGAGGCCAGGCTTCATTCCACCGCCGGCCATCCACATCGTAAAGCCGTGCGGGTGATGGTCACGCCCCCAGGTTTTACCCATCACTTGCGCCACCGGTGTCCGGCCAAATTCGCCGCCCCAGATGACAAGGGTGTCGTCAAGTAAACCACGTTGCTTAAGATCAGCAATGAGTGCGGCAATCGGTTGGTCGGCCGCGCCACATTGCCGTCGGTGTTCGCGGTCTATATCGGTATGCGAATCCCAACCACGGTCGTAGAGTTGCACAAAGCGAACACCACGCTCGACAAGGCGACGCGCCATCAGGCAGTTCCGAGCGAAAGATGGCTTCACGCGATCAGCGCCATATTGCTCAAGGGTTTTCTCTGACTCCTTCCTCAGATCGGCAAGTTGCGGCACGCTGGCTTGCATGCGAAAGGCCAATTCATACGAAGCAATGCGAGTTGCGATCTCGGGATCACCCAGAGTTTGGTGTTGGCGGCGATTCATCCACTGCAGCAGATCAAGTTCAGTTCGCCGACCCTTGGTCGAGACGCCCTTTGGATTATCAAGATGGAGCACTGGAGCACCACTATTCCGGAAAGGCACACCGGCGTGCTGGGATTCGAGAAATCCATTCCCCCAAAAACTCTGCAAAAGCGGTTGGCCATCGCTCACTCCGGAAGTCAGCACCGTATAAGCAGGAAGATCATCATTAACCGAACCAAGCCCATAAGACATCCAGGATCCAAGAGTCGGCCGATCACCCAACAAGGTTCCGCAGTTCATGAAATTCACCCCCGGATCGTGCACGTTAGTGTCAGTGTGCATCGAACGAATCACCGTCAATTCATCGGCGATCGTTGCAAGATGAGGCATCAATTCGGAAATGACCGTGCCTGATTCCCCGCGGGGACGGAATAAATAGGGCGAACCCTTTAGGTTCGGTGTTCCACGAATCAACGCAAACTGCTGATGGTCCTTCAGCAACTCCTTTGGAATCGCTTTCCCATCGAGTTCGTTGAGCTTCGGCTTGGGGTCAAAAAGGTCAATGTGCGAAGGCCCACCCGCCATGAAGAGAAAAATGACACGCTTTGCTTTTGGAGCATGATGGAAATTTGGCAAGCTCCCCTGCCCTGCATGAAGCTTGTCATTCAGCAAGGACGCAAGCGCTACCGAACCAATCCCACCCGCCGACCGCCCCAGAAAAGCGCGGCGGGTAAGATCTGCTGAGGAGCATGGATGGTTCATGGACGTGTAATAGTCTCGTCGAGGTTCAAAAGGACGGTAGATAAACTCTGCCACTTCGCGAGATCAGATGGTCCGGAATGACTCTCTAAAAAACTCAGGAACTTCTCTCGCTCGTCAGCATCAGGAAGCCGGCCAAGGCAAAGTCGAAACGCGAGATCGAGGCGACCCTTGGAATCGAGGGCCTCCCCGAGAAGTCGTTTTGCCAGACCCTCTGCGGACTCGACAAAGACCGGCGCATTCAAAGTCACAAGCGCCTGGGTCGGTAAGTTTGCCGAGTTGCGTCTGGAAACGCAGGCCGCACGAGCTGGAGCATCAAGGAGCTCCATCGTGGGATGCAGAGCCATTCGTCTCCAATAGGTGTAGAGACTCTTGCGGTGCAAATCGTCACCACTACCTGCTTTCCATTTCCCGGGAAGATCGCGGTCTTCCCAATAATTTTGAGGCTGCAGAGGAAAGACACTTGGGCCACCCGGAAAAGACTTTAGGAGGCCACCGATTACGAGAGCCTGATCCCGGATCTGCTCCGCCGGCAGGCGAACCCGGGGCATGCGGGAGAGGAGGTCGTTGTTCGGATCTCTCTCCCGATGGGTTGAAGAGATTCGAGCCGCTTGTCGATAGGTCGCCGAGGTCACAATCAGGCGGTTGAGGTATTTCATGTCCCAACCGCTATCCACAAATTCAGTCGCTAACCAATCAAGCAATTCGGGATGAGTGGCCGGTGCCCCTTGCGACCCAAAGTCGTCAGAAGTGCTCACGAGACCTTGGCCAAAATAGCTCTGCCAAAAGCGATTCACAACAACCCGCGCCACCAGTGGATTCTTCCCATCGACGAGCCAACGCGCAAATTCGAGTCGATCACCAGGTTGCCTCTCACCTTCGGGCACCAGGACTTTAGGAGCGGCAGGTGACACTTTATCTCCCGGGCTGAGGAAACTTCCACGTTGGTGAATGAATGTTTGCCGGGGCGACGTGCGCTCTTTCATCACGGGAACAGCCGGAATC
>ERZ1046876.1862-NODE-1862-length-13337-cov-4.241906_pt1 | contig 13337 bp, 10 predicted proteins | sample MGYA00383094_ERZ1046876 | MGnify/ENA primary metagenome ERZ1046876 (study PRJEB29581, sample SAMEA5548364) | metagenome | biome: marine; feature: coastal; material: water | depth 50 m | study: Short-term variability in the microbial, nano- and picoplankton...
CGTTTCGCTCCTGATTGTCGGATCATGGCTGCTGGGAGCCACCAGCCTGCAAGAGTTTGCCGTAGCGCTGCTGGTAGGAATCATCGTTGGTTCATACTCGTCGCTTTTCCTCGCCTCATCGCTCGTCGCAGCACTAAAAAGTCGCGAACCCCGCTGGCAACAAATAGACACAAAACTCAACCAAAAAGGGTTAACCAGCGAAGAAACCCGCAGCATCGACCGGCGAGACGCAGCATTACCCGACCCACGAGCCACCGACCGCTCCGCCGGGCCAGCCCGCAGCAAACCCGTCGCCACAATGCGCCCCGCCAACGGGGTGCCACCACGACCCCGCAAAAAACGCCGCAACTAAACCAACCCCCGAGCCTCACCGGAGGTACCGTGGTGCTATGGAAGCGCTAAGGCAAGGAACCCCTGCATGGTGACCGTGCAACGCGTGCTGCCGTGGCGTCGCCGCCCGAAATCGGCCGTAGAAGAAACCTCGGCGCTACTAACCGCCTTTGCCGAGCGGCACCCGCGCCAAAGCACCGACCTTATAGAACGGGCCTACCAAGTTGCCTTAGCCGCCCACGAAGGCCAAACCAGAAAATCTGGCGAACCCTACATTCACCACCCCATGGCCGTAGCCACCATCGTGGCCCGCCAAGGACTCGACGACGCAACCATCGCCGCCGCATTACTGCACGACGCAGTAGAAGACACCAACGTCGAACTCGCAGACCTCGAAACAGCATTCGGCTCCGACGTTGCCCTCATCGTTGACGGCGTCACCAAACTCGAACGCCTCCACTTTGATTCAAAAGAAGACCAGCAAGCAGCCAGCATGCGCAAAATGCTGGTGGCCCTCGCCAAAGACCTTCGAGTGCTCATCATCAAACTGGCCGACCGTCTCCACAACATGCGCACCCTGGCCGCGTTACCAGAGTTCAAACAACAACGCACCGCACGAGAAACACTAGATATTTACGCTCCGTTAGCGCACCGCTTAGGCATGGAAGAAGTCAAGGTGCAACTCGAAGACTTAGCTTTGGCAACCCTGCACCCCAAGCGGTACAGCCAGATAGATCAAATGGTTTTCGAACGGGCACCCGAACGAGACCTCTACCTCACCCAAATGATTAGTGAAGTCGAAAGCCGTCTCAAAGAACTCGGCATCCAAGCCGAGGTAAATGGCCGGCCAAAACACATGTGGAGCATCTACGAAAAAATGATTGTCAGAGGCCGCTCCTTTGACGAAATCCACGACCTGGTAGGTATTCGAGTCATCGTAGAAAACGTACGCGACTGCTACGCCGCTTTGGGGTCAATTCACGCCGTATGGAAACCAGTACAAGGCCGTTTCAAAGACTACGTAGCCATGCCAAAGTTCAACCTCTACCAATCGCTGCACACCACCGTGGTAGGGCCACAAGGCAAACAAGTTGAATTTCAGGTGCGGACCTTTGACATGCATCACCGAGCCGAACACGGAGTAGCCGCTCACTGGGACTACAAGAGCACCACCCCCAGCGACGAAATGGCCTGGCTGAGCCGCATCGTGGAATGGCAAGAAGAAACCACCGACCCCGGTGCTTTCATGGCCAACCTCAAAACCGATCTCGAACAAGACGAAATATTTATTTTCACCCCCCAAGGGCGAGTAATCACCCTACCTAGCGGAGCAACTCCCGTAGATTTCGCCTACTCCGTGCACACCGAAATCGGACACGCCTGCGTCGGGGCTCGAATAGATGGCCGCCTGATGCCCCTAGAAAGCAAATTGGTTTCCGGGTCCACCGTGGAAATCGTCACCTCCAAACAAGACGAAGCCGGCCCCTCACGCGACTGGCTGAAATTTGTAGCCAGCCACCGGGCCGAAAACAAAATCAAACACTGGTTCTCACGAGAACGCCGCGCCGAAGCCATAGAACGCGGCCATGACACTTTGGTAGATGAACTCCGCCGCAACCGACTACCCATAAAACCCACTTTAGAAAGCACCGAACTGGCAGAAGCCGCCGCCGCCATGAACTACCTCGATGCGGAAGCCCTTTACGCAGCAATCGGCGAAGGGCATGTGTCGGCAAAATCTTTAGTGCATCAAATCAACCAGGCGCAAAACGACGAATCAGATCAAGCGGCCAACCTCCCCATAACGTCTCTACGGGCCCGGCCGAGCCGCAAAGAAGGCGACTCGGTCGGTGTGCACGTTGAAGGCCTCGACGATCTGATGGTGCGCCTCTCCCGCTGCTGCACCCCAGTGCCACCCGACGAAATCATGGGGTTTGTTACCCGCGGCCGCGGAGTCACCGTGCACCGCACCGACTGCGCCAATGCGGTGTCGTTATCGGCAGACCAGCCGGACCGATTGATTGACGTGGAGTGGGACCAGCAAAGCGTGGCTTCATTTATTGCCACCGTAGAAGTAAAAGCTTTGGATCGACCATTGTTGCTGCGAGACATCGTCAACGTGCTGGCCGACCACCAAATCAACGTGGTGGGCACCTCAACGGTGACCAGCGAAACAGACCGAGTAGCCCGCTTAAAGTTCGAATTCGAACTCGGAGACCCCGCCCATTTGGACCCACTCATTCGCATTTTGCGCAACATTGACTCGGTATACGACGTCTACCGAGTAGTGCCCGGCCAAACCACCAACTCGTAACCTGCTTACCTGGGGTCAGACCCGAGGTAAGCAGGTTGAAGTAAACACCCGTGGGGCGGGTGCCGGACGGGTAGCCTTACTTCGTGGCTTCTCCGACTTTTCGTGCCCCCAAAGGCACCCGTGACATCATGTGGCCCGACGCCGCCCGCTGGCGAGCGTTAGGCCAAGTATTTGCCCAAACCGTAGAAGAAGCTGGCTACACCCAAGTCATCCCACCCATGTTCGAAAACATCGAAGTCTTCAAACGCCTCGGCGACGCCACCGACGTGGTCAGCAAAGAAATGTACGACTTCGAAGACAAAGGCGGCCGCCACATGGCCCTGCGCCCCGAACAAACCGCCTCCATCGTGCGAGCCTTCGTGGAACACCGGCCCCTCACCCCTTGGAAAGCCTGGTACAGCGGACCCAATTTTCGCTACGAACGAGCCCAAAAAGGCCGCTACCGCCAATTCGATCAAGTAGGAATCGAAGCCCTCGGCCCCGAAGACCCCCACCTTGACGTAGAAGTCATCGCCCTCGCCTGGCGCTTCTACCAGCGCTTAGGGCTCCGCCAAATCACCCTCATGCTCAACTCCTTAGGCAGCGGCGACGATCGAGAACGATTCATCGAAGCCCTCCAAGCCCACTTCGCCACCCACCAAAACGAACTCAGCGAAGCATCCCGCACCACCCTGGCCGTCAACCCGCTACGCGTGCTGGACTCCAAACGTGAACAAGACCAATCCATCATCAACAGCGCACCAAAAATGCTGGACTTCCTCTCACCAGAAGCCGTCGAACATTTTGAAAAAGTACAACAAGGCCTCGACGCCCTTGGCATCCCCTACACCCTGAACCCCCGCCTGGTACGGGGCTTGGACTACTACGTCCGCACCACCTTCGAATTCATCTCCGACGCCTTCGACGCCGCCCAAAACGCCGTCGGCGGGGGAGGACGCTACGACGGGCTCGCCGAAAGCCTCGGCGGCCCCGCCACCCCCGGCGTCGGATTCGCCCTCGGCGTAGACCGCACCCTGTTGGCCTGCGACGCCGAAGAAACCTTCCCCGGCCCCACCAACGTGGTCGACATCTTCGTCATAGACACCACCGGAGGACAAGCCGCCCTGGCCCTCACCGCAGCCCTCCACCAAGAAGGCCACCGCGCCGACCGATCCTGGGACAACCGTTCCATGAAAGCCCAAATGAAAGCCGCCGACCGCAGCGGCGCCCAAATTGCTTTAATAATCGGTGAAGAAGAAGCAGTATCCGATACCGTCACCGTGCGTGACCTACGAGGTCAAAGCGGACAAACCACCGTCCCCCGCACCCAAGTAAACGAAACCCTCCGAAAGATGATGCGTTGACCACCAACTCTCAGCCCGACTACTCCACTTCCATGCGCACCGACCGGTGCGGCGACCTGCGGCTCGAAGACCAAGGCCGCACCGTAACCCTCTGCGGGTGGGTAGGCCGACGCCGCGAACACGGCGAACACCTAGCCTTTGTCGACCTACGTGACCGCAGCGGAATAATCCAAGTAGTAGTTGACGGTGCCGCCGACCTGCGTTCCGAATACGTCATCCAAGTAGAAGGCACAGTACGCCAACGCCCCAACGACACCGCAAACGCCTCCCTAGCCACCGGCGACATAGAAATAGATGCCCAAAAAGTCACCGTGCTCTCCGCCGCCGAACCCCCACCTTTTCCTCTCGACGACCGCACCGACATTGACGAAACCCTGCGCCTGCGCCACCGCTACGTCGACCTGCGTCGGGCCCGCATGCAACGCAACCTGGCCGTACGAGCCCAAGTCAACAGCGCCGTACGCACCGCCATGGAAGAACAAGGCTTCATCGAAGTCGAAACTCCCATGCTCATCGCCAGCACCCCCGAAGGCGCCCGCGACTTCGTGGTGCCCTCACGCAAAGAACCAGGCTCGTTCTACGCCTTACCCCAAAGCCCGCAACTCTTCAAACAACTCTGCATGATCGGTGGCGTCGACCGCTACTACCAAATCGCCCGCTGCCTCCGCGACGAAGACCTCCGCGCCGACCGCCAGTTTGAATTCATGCAACTCGACGCCGAAGCTAGTTTCGTAAACCAAGAAGACGTGCTGGCCTTCATCTCTCACACCGTGGCCTCAGCCACCGAAGCAGTAACCGGCCAACGCCCCGGAGAAATCCCACAAATCTCTTGGCTAGAGGCCCAAGAACGCTTCGGTAGCGACAAACCCGACACCCGCTTCGGCATGGAACTGGTAGAACTCACCGAAGTATTCGCCGGCACAGAATTCCGGGCCTTCCAAGCCGACTGCATTAAAGGCATCCGCATCCCCGGCGGAGCAGACCTGTCACGCAACCGTCTCGACGACCTGACCGAACAATGCAAACAATGGGGAGCCAAAGGCTTGGTTTGGATGCGCGTTGAAGCCGACGCTCTCAACTCACCAGTGGCCAAGTTCCTCACCGACAACGAACAAAGCGCTCTACGCCAAACCATGGAAGCCCAAGAAGGCGACCTGCTATTCTTGGTAGCCGACGAACGCCCCGCCGTGCGCCACATTCTGGGCTTGTTACGCATTGAAATGGGCCGCCCCCCAGTAACCGAAGGCGGGCTGAACTTTCTTTGGGTGGTGGACTTCCCCCTCTTCGAAGGCATCGACGAAGCCGGTAACCCCCAACCCGCACACCACCCCTTCACCATGCCCCACGAAGAAGACCTCGAACTCTTAGCCTCCGGCGACCTGCTCAACATACGCTCCCAGGCCTACGACCTCGTGCTCAACGGCTGGGAACTCGGCTCAGGCAGCGTGCGAATTCACCGCGGTGAAATCCAACAACAAATATTTTCTCTGCTAGGCATCAGCCCCGAAGAAGCCCAAGAAAAGTTCGGCTTCCTGCTCGACGCCTTCCGCTACGGCGCCCCACCCCACGCCGGGTTCGCCTTCGGCATGGACCGGCTCATTGCCATTTTGGCCGGCGAAGAAAACATACGTGAAGTCATCGCCTACCCCAAAACACAATCAGGCGCCGATCCCTTGACCTCCGCCCCGAACCCCATCGACGACCGACACCTCGAAGAACTCGGCCTACGGGTTCTTCCCCCACGGCAATAAGGCACAGGTGGCCGAGGACCTCTTTAGCGCAGCGGCCACCGACCGACTGGCTCAACGCTCACCCCTGGCAGCCCGCCTCCGCCCCACCCGTCTTGACCAGGTAGTAGGCCAAGACCACCTGGTAGGCCCCGGAAGCCCCCTGCGTTGCCTCATCGAAGCCGACCAACTCTCCTCAGTAATCCTGTGGGGGCCACCGGGCACCGGAAAAACCAGCCTGGCCCGCCTCATCGCCCGAGTAACCACCAAAGAATTCGTTGAACTCTCTGCCGTCAATGCTTCGGTAAAAGACGTACGTCAAACGACCGCCGCCGCTCAAGCCCGGTTAGGTGAACGAGGAACCGGCACCATTTTGTTCCTCGACGAAGTACACCGCTTCAGCAAATCACAACAAGACGCCTTGCTGCCCTCCGTGGAATCCGGGCTCTTAGTGCTCATCGGCGCCACCACCGAAAACCCGTTTTTTGAAGTCAACCCACCGCTGCTTTCTCGATCCACCCTGTTTCGCCTAGAGCTTCTCACCCCAGAAGCGGTACGCACCCTGCTCGAACGCGGCCTACAAGCCGAAGAAACCACCGCCACCGACGAAGCCCTCGACTTGCTAGCCGACCGAGCCTCCGGCGATGGACGCCACGCCCTAACCAGCCTCGAAGTGGCCTCCGCCCTGGCCCACGGGCGACAAAGCGAACAAATAGAACTCGTAGACGCCGAAGCAGCCTTAGGCACCAAAGCCCTGCGCTACGCCCGAGACGCCCACTACGACGTCATCAGCGCCTTTATAAAAAGCATCCGCGGTTCCGACGCCGACGCCGGCCTGTACTGGCTGGCTCGCATGCTCGAAGCCGGTGAAGACGCCCGATTTGTGGCCCGACGGTTAGTTATTTTGGCCAGCGAAGACGTAGGCATGGCCGACTCCAACGCCCTCACCGTGGCCATAGCCGCCGCCCGAGCCGTAGAATTCGTCGGCCTGCCAGAAGCCCAACTAAACTTGGCCCACGCAGTGGTGTACCTGGCCACGGCACCAAAATCCAATCGGATCACCTCAGCAATTTTTGCCGCCCGCAGCGATGCCCGCGCCGCCGGCACCGGCGAAGTACCCCTCCACCTAAGAGACGCCCACTACCAAGGCGCAGCCAGCCTGGGCCACGGCGACGGCTACCAGTACCCCCACAACGACCCCCGAGGATGGGTAGAACAAAACTACCGCCCGCCCGAAGTAGACGACCACACCTACTACGCTCCTTCTGACCACGGATTCGAAGAAGAAGTGGCCCGCCGCATGGCAAAAAACCAAACCCCCCCAAAAGAGGAAAACTAATGAGACGACGAGCACTCTGGCTAATAATGGGTTGGGCCGCCGGGCTTTCTTCATCAGTGTGGGTGCAACGCCGACTGCGACATGCCGTAGTCCGCTACACCCCAGAACACCTCCGCAACGACCTCACGGCCCGAGGCACCGACCTAGCCAACCGAGTACGCCGCTTCAGCAGCGAACTAAACGAAGCCTCTCAATCTAGCCGCCACGACCACCGAGCATCCAGCGCTAGCCAGCACCGACCACGGTCTCGCCAATAACCATCAAAAGGGCAGCAACCAGAACGGTAGACTCACCCAGACATGGCCGAACAACTCCTCACCGCCCAAGCGGTACGACAAGCATTCACCGACTTCTTTACTGAACGCGGGCATTCGCCAGAACCCTCAGCGAGCCTCATCCCGCACGACCCGACCCTGCTCTTTACCGTGGCCGGCATGGTGCCCTTCAAGGCTTACCTGACCGGCGAACAACCCGCCCCCTGGCCCCGAGCAGTCACCGTACAAAAGTGCGTTCGCGCCGGCGGAAAACACAACGACCTTGACGAAATCGGACGCACCAGCCGACACCTAACCTTTTTTGAAATGATGGGGAACTTTAGTTTCGGCGACTACTTCAAATCTGAAGCCTGCGCCTACGCCTGGGAATTTGTCACCGGCACCCTCGGCCTTGACCCAGAACGCCTCTGGGTCACCGTGCACATCAGCGACGACGACGCCGCAGCAATTTGGGAACATGAAATCGGGGTACCACCCGAACGCATCCAACGCCTCGACGAAGACAACTATTGGCGTATGGCCGACACCGGCCCCTGCGGCCCCTGCTCAGAAATATTTTGGGACAAAGGCCCCCAACACGGCGACGGCGGCGGCCCGGCCCACGGCGACGAAGACCGTTTTATTGAGATCTGGAACCTGGTGTTCATGCAATTCGAACAATACGAAGATGGCTCCCAAACCCCGCTACCCGCACCCTCCATCGACACCGGGGCCGGCCTAGAACGCATCTTGTCGGTACTGCAAAACGTAGATTCCGTATGGGAAACCGACGAATTCGCTCGCCTACTGGGCACCATCAGCCAACTCACCGGCAAAACACCCGGCACCGACCCGGCCACCGATGTTTCCATGCGCATTTTGGCCGACCACGCACGCTCCTCAACATTTTTGGTAAGCGACGGAGTGTTCCCCTCTAACGAAGACCGGGGCTACGTACTGCGCCGCATCGTCCGCCGCGCCGTTCGCCACGCCTGGCTACTCGGGGTAGAAGACCAAATAATGGGGCCTTTAGTAGACGCAGTCATAGAAGTAATGGGTGCCGACTACCCAGAAATTACTCAAAACCATGACTTTATTCGCGGTGTACTAGACCGAGAAGAAGAAGGTTTCCGCGAAACCCTGCGCTCCGGGTTAACTATTTTGGATACCGCCTTAGCGGAACTCACCGCAGGCCAGTCGCTCAGCGGCGAGGTCGCCTTCAAACTCCACGACACCTACGGGTTCCCCCTAGAGTTGACCGAAGAAATCACCGCCGAACGCTCTCTGGTTGTTGACCTTGAGGGTTTCGCCACCGCCATGAACCAACAAAAAAAGCGAGCCAAAGCAGCCCGTAAAGAAACCGGAACCTCAGCCGCCGCTGGCGACCTGCGTGCGGTAATCGACGCCCATGGGGTCACCGAATTCTGCGGACGAGACGAAAACACGGTGACCGCTCAAGTGCTTTACGCCGACCACGGGTTGGTCGTCTTAGACCGCACCCCTTTCTATGCTGAATCTGGCGGGCAAATAGGCGACACCGGCACCCTGACCGGCCCCCAAGGGGCACTCACGGTAACCAACACCACCCTGGCCCTCGATGGGTTACATACCCACCAAGTAGAACAAGACGAACCAGCCTTGGCTCCTGGTGACCAAGTAGAAGCAGCCATAGACGTAAACCGGCGTTCAGGCATTCGTCGCAACCACACTGCCACCCACCTTCTGCACTCCGCATTGCGGCGAGTCCTCGGCGACCACGTCAAACAACAAGGCTCCTCCGTGGGCCCCGACCGGTTACGTTTCGATTTCAGCCACTACGAAGCCCTCACTGCAGAAGAAACCACCGCCATCGAAGACCTTGTTAACACCGACGTGTTGAACAACCCCACCTGCAACAACTACGAAACCAGCAAAGAAGAAGCCGAAGCAGCAGGAGCCATAGCCTTCTTTGGCGACAAATACGGCGACCGGGTACGTGTGCTAGAAGCCGGCCCCCACTCCGTGGAGCTCTGCGGCGGAACCCACGTAAAGGCCCTCGGCGACATTGGGTCATTCAAAATAGTGAGTGAAAGTTCTATCGGATCAAACATTCGCCGTATCGAAGCAATCACCGGTGCCGCCCCCATAGAACGCCTCCGCCAAGCCGAAACCACCCTGGCCCAAACCGCCGACCTGATCGGCGTACCGGTAGACGACCTGCTCGACGGCGTAGAAAAACGTTTAGCCGAACACAAAACCACTCGCCAACAACTCGCCCAAGCCCGCAGCCAGCTGGCCTTAGGCCGAGCCGACGAATTAGCCGCCACCGCCCAAGACGGCCTAGTGGTGAGCCAAGTAGATGGCATAGACCGTGACGGATTGCGTGACCTGGCGGTAGCAATCAGCACCCAAGATGGCGTGAACGCTGTGGTCCTCGGAACAGCCCCCGAAGGTGGGGGAGCAGCCCTAGTAGCGGTAGTCGCCCCCCAAAGCGGACTAGATGCCGGAGTTTTGGTAGCCGAAGCAGCAAAAACAATCGGTGGCGGAGGACGCCCCAATGCCGAAATGACGGTCATCGGCGGGCGCAACCCAGAAAACCTCCCCCAAGCCTTAGAACAAGCCCGGGCCGCTGCCCAGGCGAGCTAACCAACTGTGCGGGCCCTCGGCCTGGACCTCGGCTCCCGACGCATCGGGGTAGCGGTAAGCGACAGCGGCGGCCGCCTGGCTACGCCCATAGAAACTGTGCAACGCACCAACGATCGCCCCAGCGAACACCGTGCCTTGGCGGCACTGGTTGCTGAATGGGAAGTAGAAATAGTGGTAGTTGGTGTGCCCTACTCGCTTGACGGAAGCATCGGACCCATGGCGCTGCTTATGTTAAAAGAAGCAAAACAGTTGGGTGCCACCCTTGGGGTGCCGGTGGAGACCTACGATGAACGTCTGACCACCGTCACCGCTGAGCGCTCCATGCGGGAGCAAGGACTCAAAGGAAAAGCCGGCCGCCAAGTTGTTGACCAAATAGCGGCCGCAGTCATGCTGCAGGCTTGGTTAGATAGTCAACAAAACCAGGAGGAACGTTGAGCGAGGAAGAGCAACCCGAAAAAGGGTTAGAGGAAAACAGCGCACGCCGCTCGTCGTCCGACCTTGCTTCATCGGGACGTTCCTCAGCCAGCATCGGCGCCAACCTGGCCGCTGAACAGAGCCCTCCCCGACTCGACCCCACCACCCAGGAAGTAGCGGTGGTGCCCGAAGAAGAAGCAGTAGCTGAAGAAATCGTGTGGAACCCCTCAGTTTTTTCTGAAACTGAAGACGACTCAATCTTTAGCGGCCGAGCCGATGCCAGCCCTGATGTGCGTTGGGTGCGCCACCGGCCACCCCTGGGCCCGCTCCCACGCTGGGGAATTGTGGCTTTCGTAGTCTTTTCTTCCCTCGGTTTCGCCTACCGAAAAGTCGACAACTGGGTCAACAGTTTGGTGTCCCCCCAAGCGCTTCCCGGCGAAGAAATTGACTTCGTTATCGAACCCGGTTGGTCAGCCAACGAAGTAGCCGTCAACCTGGGCAGCGTCGACATAATCGACGATTCGGCCATGTTTCGCCAATGGATGCGCTGCCACCCCACCTTGGCTTGGTTTATTGACTGCCCGGCCGACGTGGAGTACTCGTTTCAAGCCGGCGACTACGTACTACAAGAACATATGGGTTTCCAAGGGGTGGTCGACGCATTAAACGAAGGACCAATACCGCCGGAAGTTATTCGGGTAACCATCCCCGAAGGATTGACCATTAGTCAAACCATTACCCGACTCAAAGAACGCATGCCCACCTACAGCGAAGAGCAACTACAAGAAGCGTTCGTCAGTGACGTGATGCGGTGGGAGCATTACCCCGAAGAGTTCAACCTGCCCTACTACGAGGGCATGTTTTTCCCCGACACCTACCAACTCGACGACGCCACCTTGACCAACGAACTCAGCCTGGTCAGCCGCATGCACAACCAGTTCCTCAACGTGGTGGCCGAACTAGATTTCGAAGCGCGGGCCGCCGAAGTCGGGCTCACCCCCTACGAGGCGCTGATAGTGGCTTCGCTTATTGAAGAAGAAGCCTTGCTCGACGTTGATCGAGGCAAAATTTCTCAAGTCATCCACAACCGTCTTGACCAAGGGTGGTCATTAGGGCTGGAATCCACCGTGCGTTACGCCGCCGGAAAAACCGCCGGACAAGACCTGGTAAGTGCCGACCTTTCCAGCGACTCCCCGTGGAACACCTGGATCGAACCCGGCCTCCCCATCACCCCAATTTCTGCCCCGGGACGCTCCTCGCTCGAAGCAGCAGTTAGCCCAGAAGACGGGCCTTGGATGTTTTTTGTTCGCACCGACGAAAACGATGTGTTAGGAGCCCACACCTTCGCCGTCACCGGAGAAGAATTCGCGACAGCCGTAGAAATATGCCGAGCCAAAGATTTGGGCTGTGGCTAACACCTTTGCTGCAGCGGCCCAAGGGTTGCCCGACGAGACCACCCTGGCGGCCGTCATCGGAAGCCCTATTGACCACTCGCTTTCGCCAACTTTGCTCAACGCAGCCTTCGCCGCTACTGGCTTGACCTGGCATTACGCCGCCGTTGAGGTGGCCCCCGGCGAAGCAGAACAAGCACTAAACGATATGCGCAGCGCCGGTTTGGGAGGGCTCTCGGTCACCATGCCCCACAAAACCTCAGTAGCCAACGTAGTTGACCGATGCACCGAAACCGCCACCCTGCTCAATGCAGTAAATTGTGTGGCCCCCCAAGGCCAAGAATTAGTAGGCCACAACACCGACGGCCAAGGCTTTTTGGGTGGCCTCGCCCACGACGCAAACTTTGGCGTGGCCGGATGCCGAGCAGTGGTACTGGGGGCCGGGGGAGCGGCCCGCGCCGTAGTTTTGGCCCTCGCCCAAGCCGGAGCAAGCTCGGTAACGGTCATCAACCGCACCGCAGAAAAAGCGCAAGAAACAGCGCAACTTGCTGGCCCGATTGGCCGTATCGGAGACCACCAATCTCTGGCTACCGCCGATTTAATTGTGAACGCCACCTCAGTCGGCATGCACGGCGGCCCCACCGGTATGCCCTGTGACCCAACGCTGCTCCACCCCGGGCAAGTAGCGATCGACTTGATCTACCACCCGTTGGTTACCCCCTGGATGGCGGCTCTAAAAAAACAAGGCATCGAAGCCCACAACGGGGTCTCCATGCTGCTGTTCCAAGCGGCCCGAGCATTTACCCTGTGGACCGACCAGCCTGCCCCTATAGAGGCCATGGAAAACGCAGTAACCGCTGCTTTGGAAGCCCGCTCCCACACTGCTCAGTGACCGCCCAAACTGTATTTAACGATTTAGCGTGGCTGTGGCTTATCGGCTGGCTCGTGGCGCTGTCTCTCGTGGACCTGCGCCAACACCGGCTACCCACCTCCATGGTGAGCCGCTTGGCCGCCGGACTAGTAGCGCTCCACGTGGCGGTGGTCTTAATCGAAGACCGGCCCGCCCCATTATTTTGGGCGCTCCTGGGCATGGTCGGCTTTGCCGGCTTCTTGTATCTCATCCACCGGCGAGCCCCCGAAGGCCTCGGCGGTGGCGACGTGCGCCTCGCCGGACCCCTGGGCTGGCAACTGGGTTGGGTCGCCGGGTCCGACATTTTTTTGGCGGTGGCCCTTACCCTCATAGTGGCCTGCGGAGGCGCCTTAATGCTTTTAGTGCTCCAACGCTCCGGCAAACGCTTCACCGGACCGGTCGCTTTTGGTCCCCCACTAGCTGCCGCCACATTATTAATTTCCGCTATCTGGAATTAATCCCCCGACCTAACCGGTGGTAGTCAGTAACCTAAGAACATGAACGCTCAACACCGCCCCCACCTGGCCCTCATCGGGTTAATGGGTGCCGGCAAATCAACGGTGGGTGCCGCCGTGGCGGCCCAAAGCAACCGTCGCCATATTGACCTCGACCGGTGGATACAAAACGACACCGGACGATCCATCGGCGTACTGTTTGCCGAAGGCGGAGAAGAATCTTTTCGCCAAGCCG
>ERZ1046876.1875-NODE-1875-length-13221-cov-7.726265_pt1 | contig 13221 bp, 14 predicted proteins | sample MGYA00383094_ERZ1046876 | MGnify/ENA primary metagenome ERZ1046876 (study PRJEB29581, sample SAMEA5548364) | metagenome | biome: marine; feature: coastal; material: water | depth 50 m | study: Short-term variability in the microbial, nano- and picoplankton...
ATTGAAATGGTATAACCAATGCCCGCTATGAGTCCGGCAACGACAATATGCTTGAAGTTCAGAATGATGAGTAATGTAACCGCCTTACAAAAATTTATCCGGTTCAACAAACTCTTTGTCGAGTGCTGTTGCTACTGCCGAGTGGGTGATCGAGCCGAGGCAGACGTTGAGTCCGTCTTTCAGTGCGGGGTCGTCGGTCATAGCTTTTTTATAGCCCTCATTTGCAAGTTTTAGAGCATAAGGGAATGTAGCGTTGGTGAGCGCGAACGTAGATGTTCGTGCAAGCGCACCGGGCATATTGGCAACACAATAATGGACTACCCCTTCTTCTTCAAAAATCGGGTCGCTATGTGTGGTCGGTCGCGAAGTCTCCAACATTCCACCTTGGTCGATGCCGACATCGACGATCACCGACCCCGGTTGCATTTCCTTTAACATATCGCGGGTGATGAGTCGCGGAGCGCGGGCACCGGGGATCAGGACAGCCCCGATAACTAGATCAGCTGTGCGCAAAGACTCAATCAAATTGAATTTGTTCGACATCAAAGTTTTCAGTCGACTGCCATGAATGTCATCGAGATAACGCAATCGCGGCAGGCTGATATCGAGTAACGTCACCGATGCTCCGGTACCGATCGCCATTTTTGCGGCATTGGCTCCCACTATGCCGCCGCCGACAATGACCACATGACCGGGATCAACTCCGGGTACTCCGCCAAGTAAAATACCGCGTCCACCATTCTCACGCTCGAGATATTTCGAGCCTTCGTGTATCGACATCCTTCCTGCCACTTCACTCATGGGAATGAGTAGAGGCAGGGACTTATCTGCCAACTGCACGGTTTCGTATGCGATACCTATAATTTTTCTGTCGAGCAAAGCTTGGGTCAACTCGGGAGCTGGTGCAAGGTGCAAATAGGTATAAAGTATCTGCCCTTCACGAAGTAGGGGGAACTCTTCGGCAATAGGTTCTTTGACCTTGACGATCATTTCCGCTTGTTCAAAAACCTCTTTCTGGGAAACGATTTTGGCCCCTTGATCAAGATAATCCTGGTCTGAGATGCCACTGCCCTCCCCTGCCAGCTTTTCCACCAGTACTTTGTGTCCGTTTGCGATCAGGTCGTGCACGCCTGCGGGGGTCATGGAAACGCGGTATTCATCTGTCTTGATCTCTTTTGGGATTCCTATAATCATTTTACCCTCTAGGTCTGGTTCAAATGGCTCTACTCATTATAACGAATCCCCTATTTGATCTTTTAAATAAAATCCATTAAAGTAGCCCTTCAAAAACAATAATTTCCCGGACGTTTCTCAATGAAAGATGTAAGTTTCGAACAGACCATATCAGCAAACCTCGTTGACGATGGAAAACTTTTAGATTTAGAAGATAAAAATATCGGCATCGAAGAGTTGCGTCTTTTGGCGGCAAGTAAAGATTTGTCTGGAGTGGAACAACTTTATCTCAGCCAGAACCAACTTTGCGGCGAGTCCATCGAAGTTCTTTCTCAAGTAAAATGTTTGACGGGGCTACGATCGCTTTACCTCAACCACAATATTATTGGCGATGAAGAAGCAAAAGTCCTAGCCAAAGCCGACCTGCTAAAAAATTTAAAATGCATTATGTTAGAAGCTAATAATATCGGCCCCGCAGGCGCCGCCGCTTTAGCTGATTCTCCCAATTTGCAAAATTTGGAAATTATATTTCTCGATTCGAATCCAATCGGGCCAGAAGGTGCTCGTTCCATCGCCACATCCGGTAAGTGGCCAAGATTGAAAGCCTTGCATCTCGACAGCACAGATATCGGGGATGAGGGCATAAATGCGCTGGCCGCAAGCAAACATCTAGCGGAGCTTGAAAAACTGTATTTATGTTCCAACAAAATGGGCAACCCCGGCGCGATGGCCATTGCCAACTCACTTTATCTAAAAAATCTGACGGCGTTGAGCATCTGGAGGAACGAAATACGCGATGAAGGTGGGCAAGCCATTGCAGATTCGCCAACTTTTATAAAACTCGAACGTCTTTATATGAGTCTTAATTATATAGAACGCCCGACAAGAAAAGTGATTCGCGGCTCGGAGCTTGCCAAACGTTTGACCACCCTGGTAATGGATTGACTGATTATGACAGAGAATAAAGAAGAGGAATACGAATACAGCCATTCTAAGTTTTTCAACGTGTTCTTCCACGTAGGAGTGGTTTTCAACGTCCTCCTAGTCATCTGGATGGTCCTAGTCTTCACCGACATCCTCTAGTCCCTTAAAGGGACAGATAATAGGTCTATTCTTTCTACTGCGAAACAAGTACGCTTAAGCTTCTGGATAGAGAGTACCCTTTAACTACAAAAACAAAAGACATTTCTAGAAGCTTTAAGGTGAACGTTCGTTTTACGAGAATAGACCTATAGAGAGTCCAGCGTCACGCTGGCTAGTCTGGAGTTATGGTGGTGGAGGCGGCTTTGACGAGTAGGTCGGAGTTTTTCCATTGCAACCGTTTTTTGGAAATCAGGTAATCCCCAGCGGCATTTCTAAACCGACGCCATTCTCTCCCCATATAAACTTCATTAGGACGGAAGCTGGACTTGTATGTCAGAGAAGCATTTTCGGAGATATAATATCCGAGATAAAAATATTTCATTCCAGACTGGCGCGCAAATTCCAGTTGCTTTAATACGCTGTAGGTGCCGAGGCTCATTCTCTTATTCGGCACCTCATAGAAAGTATAGATAGCGGAAAACGATTTAGAAGTTTTATCGCCCAAGGCCACGCCGACTAATTTTCCATCTTGATAGTATTCAAACTCGATGCCGAACGGAGTGTTGACATAAAATGACATCCGAAAGTTTTGTTCGTCTTCCACATCGTCCTGCAAGGAATTAAATCTTTCTTTATGTGTTAGGTAAAGTCTGAACTTTTCTTCTGTATAAACCGGGTCACCGATTTTCATCTTGATGTCTTTGCACGAGGTCAACGCACGTTTCTGGTTGCGTGTCATTTTAAATTCGTTGACACGCACGCGGATAGGAATGCACAGGTAACAATTCTGACAACGGGGACGAAAAAAGTAATCCCCAAAGTGACGCATCCCATGCGCCAATAGATATTCGAACTCTGTCTCAGACACATCTTCCAGAAGATATTCTTCGAAAAGAGACTGACGGTCTTGAAAATAACCGCACTGGAATGATCTGGAGTCTATAAAATGCGCTAACATAACCGCCGACGTTAAGGATAATGAGTTTAATGTCCACCCATTCTATAATATATTGACCTTAAATTATAAGGATAGTTTATTGAAAGTTTCAATCATTGTTCCCACCCTCAACGAAGCGCAGGTTTTAAACGAAACTCTGACTCAAATACGACAACTCTGCCCCCACGAACTCGTTGTCAGCGATGGCGGAAGCGATGACAATACTTTGGAAATTGCTGAGAAGTTCACCGAACATATAGTAAAGGGTTCTGCTGGGCGGGCATTACAAATGAACGCGGGAACGCGAATCGCTACTGGGGATATTTTCCTTTTCCTTCATGCCGACAGTCGCATCGACCCCACCAGCTACGAAAAAATGCTGCACTCATTGAAAAGCTCTGAAAAAATCGGCGGTGCCTTCTCGTTTTGCATTGATTCTGATAAATGGTCTTTGCGACTGATCACCCGGTTGGCAAATCTGCGCTCGAAATATTTGGGGATGGCTTATGGAGACCAGGCCTTCTTTGTGAAGAATTCAACATTCCAACAGATGGACGGATTTACTGAGTTCCCCATTTGTGAGGATATCGACTTCTTCAAGCGGCTGAGAAAATTGGGGCCGGTAATTATTCTCAAGGAAAAAGCCTTCACCTCTCCGCGCAGATGGATGCAAGAAGGCATCTGGTTCACGACTTTAAGAAACATCCTCATTGCGACCTTATTCGAACTGGGGTTCCCACCTCGCATCCTGACAAAATGGTACCAAGCCATCCGCTAGCCGGGCCTCGCCCGGTGGGGTTAGGTCTATTCCCGTAAAGCTAAAATGGGTTTTTGAGCTTTTCACTGATTAGTTCGCTAACATTAACTCTTATGGCCTCTGGAAAAAGACCTAGTCAAACCAACTCTTTCCAGAGGCCCAACACTCAAATCTTGCAGCATAACACTCTGAGCCAATACCAAGGGTTTTAGTTGAATCAGAGGGCGGCAGTCCATATAATTAGAAAGAACCCACAATCCATCAGAACATATTTAAAAAATGGCTAAAAAGAAATCCAAGACATCTAATAAAACTAAAAAACGTACCTCTACCTTGGCCATGGTTATTTTTGTCTGCATCGTGGTGGCGGGAGTGTATGTTGGCACTAAACCATCGGTAAAAGTTCAGCCTGTGGCACCGGCGACAGGACTTTTGATCGAGACTCGTCCGATTTTAACCGATGCCGTTTTTACAGGGAAAGTGGCGGAGGCTTATCGAATTGCAGCCGAGATACCGAAAGTACTCGACAGCTTGTTTTGCTACTGCTACTGCAAAAAAAACCACAATCATAAAACATTATTGACCTGCTACACCAACAAACATGGTTCTAAATGTGATATTTGCCTGAATGAAGTTTTTTATGCCTATGATTTATACAATCAAGGCAAAACCCTGGACGAAATTGTTATTGCAGTAGACAAGAAATTCTATCGTCCTTATCGCCGCGCTTGAGCAATTATAAAAAACACTTTTGCTCCTTTATTTATTTCGGGTGAAGAACCAGAACAAAATTCTAAATAACTAAGAGTTAAGTTAAAAATGCAAAACGTAGCGCAAGACAAGCCGGTCAGCATCTATATTCCTTACACCTTTTTGGTAGCGGCACTCTTATCTGTGTTCGTGGTGTCCCTCAATAAGGTCGAATTAAAACCTTTTGAAACCGAATATCCGGCGGAAGCTTTTATATCCCCTGAATTTGAGCTATCCACTTTAGCTGGCGGAAAGGTAAAACTCTCAGACTACCGGGGTAAGGTGGTGTTTATAAATTTTTGGGCCACTTGGTGCGGCACCTGCGAAGTCGAAATGCCGTCCATGGAAAAGCTGTACCGCAAGTTCAAAGAACATGGATTCGAAATGCTCACTATAAGTGTCGATAAGGACCAAAGCCTGATCGAACCTTTTATGAAAAAATTCAATCTGACGTTTCCCGTGTTGTTGGACCCGGAAAGCATAGTTGCAAAACGAGTTTATAAAACCACCGGTGTACCCGAAACATTTATCGTTGATCGTGAAGGACTCATCCGGCACAAAGCCATTGGTCCAAGAGACTGGGCCAACGATGAAACACTGGAAGCTTTTACTCAAATGATATTGGGAAGCTGATTATGAATCGATTCTCCTTATTGATCGCAGTTATCTTCATTTTTATCGCAGAAAATGCGATGGCGCATAGTGGGCATAAAGAAGAATCACAACCTGTTCCAATAGCAGAATCATCTGCAACAGACCCCATGTACGCGAATGAAGAGAAAGAGCCAGACCCGTTTGGCGGTTCTGGGCTGTTCTCCCCTTCCGATCTTTTCGTGCAGGGCGAAGTTGTTGCCGACGAACCTAATGAAGCCATAAAAATGGAAGGCAGCCACAACGAAAACGCAGACCATAAAATGCCCAAAGTGGAAGCGGCTAAGATAAAAATAGTAGAAATATCGAGCAAAGGTTACGAAATCGCCGCAGGCATCACATTTTGCGCAGGTCTCCTTTTTGCAGGACTGACCTTCATCCGACCGGGAGAGTGAACGCATGGCCAACGGACTTACAAAAATTTTGCAAGACCGATTGGGCCTTCATTTACTCGAATACGACATCCCCGAGCACTCCAACTCCATAAAATATTCCCTCGGCGGGATGACCTTATCGTCCTTCGGGGTTCTGGTAATCAGCGGCATTCTGCTCGCACAATTTTTCATTCCCGATCCGGAACGGGCCAACCGAAGCCTGCAATACCTTACCGATCAGGTTTATTTGGGTTGGTTCCTGCGCGGCATTCATTTCTGGGCCGCAGAGGTATTGACGGTCACTATGACCCTGCACGTCATTCGCGTGTTCTTCACCGCATCTTATAAAAATCCGCGCGAGGTCAACTGGCTCATCGGAATCGGAATAATGCTGATGATGATTACGCTGTTATTCACCGGAACTGTTCTTAAATGGGATCAGGAAGCTTATGAAGCGCTGGCCCATTTTCTTTGGGTAGCAGAGCAGATGGGGGTCTTCGGTCTCCCACTCACCGAAGCGTTTGCACAAGGTGTCCCTCTTTTAAATAGAATCTACATGGCGCATATTTCTCTGCTGCCTATCATCGCTATAATGATGATTGGACTGCATTTGTTCTATATCAAATACCACAAGCTATCGCAATTGCCCGATGCAACGCAGCCTGCTAAAAATATACCCTTCACCCAACACATGGCTTACCTGAGAAGATCAGGAGCAGGAATTTTCCTTTTGATTTGTCTGCTTGCACTTACCCTTTCACCGCCCTTGGGAGAAGAGCCGGTACTCGGCCTCGAAGTCACCAAGCCTCCGTGGCAATTTGTCTGGATATATGCTTTGGAAAATGTATGGGTGCCTTTTTTGATCGTAGCGCCTCCGATCATCATAGGATTTTTAGCTGCTATACCTATCGTCGACCAAAACAAAGAACGCTATTGGAAAAAGCGTCCCCTCGCAATGATAGTCCTGATAGGTTTTATTGCAACATTCGCCGCTCTTATCATCTGGGGCACCGTCACCACCATGACCCACTCCATGTAACCACTCGGCGTGGGGCCTATAATTCATGGCTTTTAAGAATGGACTCTAACCAACAAGCTTCTGGATATAGTTTTATTTCCGCTTCAAATATGCAAATTCAAATTGAGATTTTGACGAAAAAAGATTGTTGCTTGTGCGATGAGGCTAAAAAAATTGTTGAACGAATATTGCCGGATTTTCCAGCATCATTGACGATGGTTGATATAGAATCAGATCCGGATCTTTTCGAAAATTATAAAGAGAAAATCCCTGTAGTACGGATCAATGGAAAAGACAGTTTTGTTTACAAGACTCACGAAATTACATTGCGAAAAAAACTCGAAGAACTCATAAAGGATAAATAATGGTAGAAAAGACTGCGTTAACCGAACAGGAGCTGGAAGAAAAGCTAAAAGAGATGGCACCCGAATGGAAAACCGGCAAGAACGAAAAAGGCGTGCCTTATATTCAACGCGTACACCACGCTTCAAAATTTATGGAAGGGATTGATTTTGTCGGCAAAGTGGCAGAAGCGGCGGAAGAGAACAACCATCACCCCGACATCATCATCAATTACAAACGCATTTCAATTCGCTATTGGACACACACGGTAAGTGGTGTCACCCTCGCCGATGTACAGATGGCACAAAAAATCGATCCGCTATTTTAGTGTCCTTAAATTTCAGCCTGCATGATGTCATCCAGAGTCTGACGTTTTCGGGTCAGCGTGCATTGGTCGCCATCGACAATCACTTCTGGAATGAGAGGCTGCGAATTGTAGTTGGAGGACATGACATGGCCGTAAGCCCCTGCCCCACCTATAACAATGCAATCCCCCGGTTTCGGCATCGGTAATTTTCGTGGAACCGGCTCTTCATCTTTCTGTGTCAGCACATCTCCGGATTCACAAACGGGACCTGCAATAATAAGATCCTGCTCCGGCCCCAGGTTTTCGCCATCAAACCAGATGGGATGAAACGAGCCATAAGCCATCGGTCGAATTAAATGACAGAACCCGACATTGGTCAACACATAGTCGATTCGTTTCCCTTCTTCATCGAAGGTGTGATTGAGCGAACGTACTTCACCGATCAGGTAACCGCAACCCGCTACGAAACGTCTTCCCGGTTCGATTTCACAGACTATATCTCGACCAAAATGTTCCTTTAGAACCTTGGCTCGTTCATCAATAATGGATTTGTAACCGGAGATATCTTCCTGCGGTTGATCGGGATCATATTGGTAAGGCAATCCGCCACCGAAATTGATCGTCTCAACATCGGGAAACTCTTTGGCAAAATCCACCAGCTTTCCAGTAATGCGCTTGAGATGCTCCATATCCCCACCGGAACCAATATGCATATGCACTCCTGACAAAGTCAGGTTATATTTTTTCAATAATTGTTTTACTTCATCTAGGTTCTGGTACCAGATACCGTGCTTGCTATAAGGTCCACCGGTATTGGTCTTTTTAGAATGCCCTGCCCCTTCACCGGGGTTAATTCGTATAGATATTTTTGCGGAACCCGATCCTTGTTTTTTTAAAGCTTGACCATACTCTTCAACCATCCCCAGTGTGCCGCAGTTACAATAGATATTATTATCGAGGCAATAGTTCACGTCATCGGCGTTAAAAAAAACGTCACTGGTAAAACAAATGTCTTCAGCCTTGTAACCTGCACGTATAGCACGTTGAACTTCATATACACTCACCGCATCGATCTTGACTCCATTAGCCAACATCTCTTGTAAAATTTTTACATTAGAAGAGGCTTTCATCGCGTAACGGGTAACAGGAGAAAGTTTTTTAATCTCGTTTATTGACTGACGAAGAATTTCCAGGCTGTATACATAAACAGGGGTGCCAAACTGACGGGCAATTTCCTGCACTTCAACTTTTTCAATTTTCATTTTCTATCTCTTATTGGGATGGCTGATTCAATGGAACAATCCAGAATTTATAGCACAGTTTCGGAACTCACAAAAACCCTTTGTTTTCAATTGACATTTAGGCGCTTTGGAGTAATTTAAATAAATCAACCCGCAAACTTTTTAGAGCAAAAAGAAACGATCTCAATGCCAAAGTGGACCATTGACGAAGCTCGCGAACATTATAATATCAACGGCTGGGGTGCGGGTTATTTCGATATCAATACCAAAGGCAATATCGTTGTCCGCCCCAACCGCCAAAGCCAACATAACATTGACCTTAAAGATCTGGTAGATGACATACAGGCCAAGGGTTATTCACTTCCCGCCCTCATCCGCTTTTCCGACATTCTGAAAGCCAGTATTGCCAATCTCGCTAATTCTTTTCAGCGAGCCATTGAAAAATACGAATACAAAGGCCAATACAACGGGGTATACCCCATCAAAGTGAATCAGCAACGGCAGGTTGTGGAAGAAATCGTAAAATTCGGCCAGCCCTACAACATCGGACTCGAAGCCGGGTCGAAACCCGAGTTACATGCTATTCTGGCTATTCTCGATAATCCCGAAGCTCTGCTGATCTGCAATGGCTATAAAGATGAAGCCTTCATACGACTGGCATTGATGAGCCAGAGGCTGGGGAAAAAAGTTTTTATTGTAGTCGAAAAGCTGAACGAATTATCTATTATTGAAAAAGTCGCAAAAGAACTTGGCGTACAACCCAATATAGGATTGCGCATCAAACTGGTGAGCGCCGGTCAGGGGCGTTGGTCTTCTTCGGCTGGGGAACACTCCAAATTTGGCCTGAATTCCATCGAGTTGATGGAAGCCCTGCAAATAGCCAAAGACAAAAATATTCTCGACTGCATCAAATTAATCCATTTCCATTTAGGCAGTCAGATCACAAATATACGCCGTATCAAAAACAGTTTGCAGGAAGTGGGACGGTTCTACTCTGAGCTGATGCGGTTCGGCTGTAACATTCAATACATCGATGTCGGTGGTGGGTTAGGAGTGGACTACGACGGTTCTCGCTCAACATTCGCGTCCAGCACAAATTACTCTGTACAGGAGTACGCCAATGATGTGGTGTACCATCTTTTAGAAATTTGTAACAAGGAAAACCTGCCGCACCCGAACATTATCTCCGAATCAGGGCGTGCCATGACAGCTCACCATTCCATACTAGTGGTTAATGTTTTAGATGTTACAAGCTTTCCTGAATGGAGCGATACGATTGAAATCGAAGAGGATGCTCCTGAAGTGGTTAAAGAAATTTTCTATGTCCTCGACTCAACCTCCAATAAAAATCTAAATGAATCATGGCACGATGCTGTGCATTTAAATGATGAAGCACAAAACCAGTTTCTCATGGGCCTAATCTCCCTTGAAAGCCGGGCAATATCGGAAAGAATCTTCTGGGGTATTTGCCGCAAAATAGAAAAGTTGAGTTCGCGTCTGAAATTCATGCCGGATGAAATCCGCAGTTTAAAAACTCGATTGGCAGACAAATATTTTTGTAACTTTTCAGTTTTTCAATCGGTTCCAGATTCATGGGCTATTGACCAGGTCTTTCCAGTAGTTCCGCTTTACCGATTGAACGAAGAACCCACTCGCGATGCCACACTCGCAGATATCACCTGCGATTCGGATGGCAAGATAGATACTTTCATAGGCAATAACCGAGGGACAGAAAGTACCCTTCGCGTTCATGCACTGGAACCCGGCGAAACCTACCCTCTCTGCATTTTTCTGACTGGAGCTTATCAGGAAATCTTAGGCGATCTGCACAACCTATTTGGAGATACTAACACCGTTCACGTTTCCCTTAACGACGATGGCACATTGAAATACGAACAGATCATTGAAGGTGAAGATGTAACGGATGTGCTCGACTATGTCCAGTTTTCAGCAGATGAACTTGCAGGACGTATAGACGGATTCCTCATCGGTTGTGTGCAACGAGGTGTCGTCACACAAAAAGAAGCGGATGACTTCCTGAATCTTTACAAAAAAGGTCTGAGCGGCTACACCTATCTGGTTGATCCCGATAAGCCTCAAAAAAAATAATCCACTCAATCTTTGGTTTTACTTAATTTCATAATCTGCTGCATCCGTTCTTCATTCGTCGGATGGGTGGAAAAGTAACTGGCTTCTTCAGGTTCCTCGCCTGACTTTTCACGAAACACTTCCAAGAGTTGCAGAAAATACTCAGGTGAATAACCTGCTTTATTTAAATATGCAACTCCCATCTTATCCGCTTCCAATTCTTGAGGACGCGAAAATCCAGCTACCAACGCAGGTTTGACAAGATATTCACTGTAGCCTGCACCAGGAACAAAAATATTTAAAACTGAGAATCCAATCGAAGTCAGAATAGAAACACCGAGCTTGGTGTAGTAATGCCCCGCCTTAAGATGCGCAATTTCATGTGCGGCAACTGCAACTCGCTGTTCTTTTGATAACTCGTGAAGCAAATTCGCAGTAATGTTAATTTCATTACCCGTGGTTACCCATGCATTTGAATAGTCGGCGTAATGCACCACCGCATTAAACTCTTCTTCAGGAAAGTTTGCTAATGCAATTGTATCGACCGCAGTTTTCCATAGAAACACATCATAGGCACACCCGGCACAATCTTTACCCTTAGTGGACTGGCACCCAGCCAGCAAGAATAAAATCAGGAAAAGTAAGAAAAGTTTTTTCATGGACGGATCTATTGGAGGGATTACACTTGGCCTTTTTGCAGGACATCTAGCATTTCTTTATGCACAAGCCCGTTGCTGACGAGAATTTCCTGATCATAAATATTGGTCGGGCTGCCATCAAATTTACTGGCTTTGCCACCCGCTTCGAGAACGATTAAGAGTCCCGCCGCGACATCCCACGGATGCAACATACGCTCCCAGAATCCTTCAAAACGGCCCATCGCTGTATATACCAAGTCCATGGCGGCAGAGCCGGGGCGGCGCACCGCCTGACAGGCTTTCATAAAATTGCAGAAATGATCCAGATTATTTTTGTCCGACATCACCACGCGCGGCGCAAAACCTGTAACCAGCAAACTCTTTTGCAATGTAGGAATAGTTGATACGTGGATGGGTTTGCCGTTGAGTATTGCTCCCTGACCTTTTTCAGCAACGAACAATTCATCGAGGCAGGGATTATAAATAACTCCCACCTTCACTTCGCCCTGTTGCTCTAAAGCTATTGAAACGCAATAGCAGGGATAGCCATGAGAATAGTTCAGCGTTCCATCCAACGGGTCAATGATCCATTTGCTGGTTGAGTCACTGCCTTCAGCATTGCCTGACTCTTCAGCTAGAATATCGTGGTCAGGAAAAGTTTTTTTGATACGGGCGATAACCGTTTTTTCAGCAAGAAGATCGACTTCAGTTACAGGGTCATAAAATTCTTTGAAAGAAACTTTACCCATGTCGTCTGCTCGGTCGCGGAGAATCTTACCTGCTGCCAATGCAGCTTCCACTGCTACGATTACTTCCTGACTCATTCAAGCCACCCGCCGCCGATAACACAATCATCTTGATAAAAAACTGCCGACTGGCCCGGCGCGATAGATATCTGCGGCTGATCGAATTCCACACGAACACGTAAATTTTCTAATTTTGTGATCGTAGCTGGGACACCTTGATGTCGATAGCGAATCTGAACATCGGCACGGGTAGAGTCTTCAACATCCAGACACCAGTTGACCTGAGCCACGAAACAGTTTGCGCGCTCCAATTCTTTTTTAGTCCCTGCTGTGATGCGATTATTGACCGGGTCAATATGAGTCACAAAATGAGGCTCTTTGAGTCCGCCTAGATTTAATCCCTTGCGCTGACCAATCGTAAAGGCAGGATAGCCCTTATGTTTGCCCAGCACCTCGCCTTTTGAGTTAACAATATCGCCTTCATTAAACGCATCATCGTCTAATTGCTTTGCAATAAACTTTGGATAATCGTTATCTGGAATAAAACATATTTCATGCGACTCGGCTTTCTCCGCCACATTCAATCCCAATTGTCTGGCGCGCTCGCGTACTTCATTTTTATCCATATCGCCCAATGGAAACTCCAGACGCGAAAGCTGTTCTTGTGATAAGTTGAAAAGGAAGTAGCTCTGGTCTTTCCAACGGTCGCGCCCTCGGCGAACGAGAAACTTGCCGCTAGAATGCTTGACGATAGAAGCATAATGTCCCGTTGCCACCCGATTCACACCAAATGACTCTGCTTTCTGAATCATCTCATCGAACTTTAATTTCTGGTTGCACAACGTGCAAGGAATCGGGGTGCGTGCCTGCATATATTCAGAAATGAAATAGTCAACAACTTCTTCCTTGAACTTTTTTTCCATGTTGAGGATATAATGAGGAATACCCACTTTTTCGGCAACACGGCGAGCATCTCCAAGGTCATCAAGAGAGCAACATGTACCGAACCGATTATCCGACTCAGAGTAGTTCCACAACTGCAAGGAGATACCAACGGCCTCATAGCCCTTCTCTTTTATAATCGATGCCGCGACCGAACTATCGACACCGCCGCTC
>ERZ1046876.1879-NODE-1879-length-13214-cov-5.950908_pt1 | contig 13214 bp, 8 predicted proteins | sample MGYA00383094_ERZ1046876 | MGnify/ENA primary metagenome ERZ1046876 (study PRJEB29581, sample SAMEA5548364) | metagenome | biome: marine; feature: coastal; material: water | depth 50 m | study: Short-term variability in the microbial, nano- and picoplankton...
CCACGTGCTATAATATTGCGCTGGCTTTTGAGGAACTGAAGCTCTTTGAAAGCTCCATCCATTACTTCGAAAAAGCGATTGAAGCCGACGAGACGTATGCAGAAGCATGGTACGGGCTGGGTTGTTGCTACGATGCGATGGAACGCTTTGAAGAGGCCCTTTCTTATTTTAACAGAGCCGTCGTACTAAGTCCCGAAACGCCTGACTTTTGGCATGCCAAGGCCGATTGCGCCTATAACTTGGGTCGCCTGCCAGAAGCAGCAAATGCTTATCGTACGGTCGTTAAAGTGGCCCCGAAAAACAGGGATGCCTGGATGGACTTCGCTGAGACGTTGTTTGAATCAGGTGCTGTTGAGGAAGCTCTGAACGCCTACAAAACAGCTCTATCCCTAAAACCGGACTGTGCTCAGACCTATTTTCATCAGGCCAAGGCCCTATTTGCGCTCGGTCAACCGGAAGAAAGCATTCGCTCGCTGAAAATGGCTTTTCGCCTCGATCCGGCCCAGCTTGAAGAGTTTCCACGAGCGTACCCAGAGCTTTTCCGCGACAAGGATATCCGTCGCATGTTGGACCTGGACCACTAAGAGTCATTCATGTCCCAATCTATCTTTCGCTGGCTTTCTTCCTTCGGGCAAGGAATCGTCATCGGTGCAGCCAATGTAATTCCCGGCGTTAGCGGCGGAACAATGGCGCTCATATTCGGCATTTACGAACAACTTATCGGGCTGCTTGGAGATTTGTTCAAAGCTGGGCTGCTCCTGTTAAAATTGGACTTCCGTGGCTTTTCCGAAAAAATGAGCCATATTCCGTGGGCATTTTTCCTTTGGCTTACTGGTGGCATTTTAATAGCTCCTCTGCTTGGGGCCAAGCTCATTCCGAATGCACTCGAAACATGGCCTGAAGAAAGCCGCAGCCTCTTTTTTGGCCTTATCCTTGGTACCATTCCCATTCCATGGATTCGAATCAAGGATCACCGCCGAAGAAATGTACTTTTTTTGCTCATTGCGGCAGCAGTTTCGTTTCTCATTGTTGGTATTCCGCCCGCAGAATTGACTGATCCAGGACTCATTGCCGTCTTCTTTGCGGCAGCATTAGCGATTTGCGCTATGATCCTCCCCGGCGTAAGTGGAGCGTTCATTTTGCTCATTCTGGGTATGTACGTTCCTGTATTCGAAGCCATTGAATCCCGAGACCTCACCGTTATTGCCGTCTTTGCGCTGGGAGCAGGACTAGGGCTGGGCAGTTTTGCCCTTCTTTTAAAGGCTCTCTTAGAAAAAGCCCACGATACCACCATGGCGGTACTCGTCGGTTTAATGATGGGGTCCCTTCGATCACTCTGGCCTTGGTTAGCCGAAGACCGCGGCGTCCTTGCGCCAGATACTGGCGATGGATTTGGAATCGTGTTTGTACTCGGGCTAGCTGGCCTTGCCGTTTCTTCCGTCCTAACGTTGATTGAGTTCAGAGCGAGCCGTTCCCATTCGAACTCTTAGAATCGTGTTCCAATAGTGGTAGCGCCCGGGCCGACCTCAATAACCTTCACCACTTCGTTCTGAGCGGTGTCAATCACTACCACAGTTCCGGGTGGTTTCTGGCCATAGACGGCATCCCGTCCTTCAAAGTCTCCCAGCGTGTTTTTACTGGCTACAAACACATAGCGGCCGTCCGACGATGTAACGATGCCCGTTGGCTCCTTCAACGCTGGATGCGTTATGGTTTTATCAATGATCTCTTGATAAGCATCAAGCACAGCCACCTTGTCTTCACCCGTCACGGTCACATAGACCTTAGAAGCATCTGGCAAATAGGTTAGGTAGTGCGGATCCCTACCCACGTTCAGAGACTGTCTTTGTTGAATATGAGGCGGATTAGAGACAGATAACAAGGTTACGGCTCCACTGGTCACCCCAGTACCCCACATTTTCCTTCCGTTAGGGGCCATTGCAAAATCACGAAAACTGTGACTTACTCCAGCAACCGGGTAATACTGTACGACTAGGTTGGCCAGATCAACAATCACAATCTGATCTGCTGCCATGCTAGCGGAAAAGGCATAATCTGCTTGAGGCCGAACAGCTAATGCGTGAGAGGCCTCGAACGATACAGGAATCTGTACCGCTACTAAATCTGATCGGCGCAATTCGATCATGTTTTTGGGTCCGCCGTCGGATCTGAATTCACGACTGACAATCATGGCATCCTCGGAGGGATTTAAAGCAATCAATCCCGGATCATCCATCTCATATTGAGCAACAAACCCATTATTCCGATTGAATTTGACGACACCCTCAAGGTCACCGATTCGATAGCTACCGACTGAAGCATACCAGAATGCACCATCCGGTTCAACTGCAACATGGTGAACCCGAGCTCTTTCTGAAAAGCCATGCTGCGTTAAATCTAACCTGCGAACTACAACAAACGCATCCATGTCCAAAACAGATACATAGGGCTCATCCGCATGAGCGATGTAGGCCAAATTTATGGAGTTAGAAAAGGGAACGGCGCCCAATGGACCGATGGCCCCTTCATCCACCCAACGTGTCAAAAGATTGACTTCATCTTCAGAAAGTCGATCTTTTCCCTGGTCAAATGGATGAGTGTCATCTCCAACTCGCTTCAACTTCTGGATCATCCTGCTGTCCTCCGAAGCAAACGGGATGACCACTTCGCCAAATTCAGATCCTTGAATCAATTGAGTCCATCCTTCCAGACTGAGCCCAGCGCGTGGCCTTGAGCCGCCATGGCACGAAGCACATTGCCTATCCAAAATAGGCTGGATGTGAGGCTCGAACCCTATTACATCCACATTTCCAATGGAAGGAGTCAGATCATCGCCTAGCAGGTCGCATCCGCTGACTAGCACAGTGGCTAGCAGCACGCCAAAAACGAGGGTTGTAAAAAAAGATCGACGGAGCATGAAAACCCTACACCAGATCCAGAATGGTTAAGACACACTATTAAGTACGCCAAATCTGTCATTTTTCGCTCTCTGAGACTGCAAAAAGCGCGCTTTAATGTCCTATCGAGCCACAACGATCTGCTTAGCATGTTGAAAATGCTCACCGACCACCTGTAAATAATACACACCACCGGCGAGGAAAGATGTGTCCATCATCAAGTCCGTCTCCTGCCCCCCACGTAAAAACTCATCCAACAAGCTGAGAACTTGCCTTCCGCTACTATCGAAGAGTGAAGCTCTAACGTGCTGGTTTTGGGCAGTAATCAAGGATGACATGGCTAGCGATGAGACTGGATTGGGATAGGGTGCGGTAAGGAGGTATGATCCATTGGGCGAAACAATCGTTACCGCCTCAGATACGATTGTGCCCCCATCCATAGATACCGCTCTTATACGCACATCAGACGCTCCTTCTTCTACCTGAAATTGATACGAATAGGTATGACTTCGTTCAAACCAGGTAGGTGGGGCTACCCGTTTTAATACTTCAAAGGGGTAGTCTCCGGATCGCCATTCAATCTGGTATTCCTGAACATTGTTTTCTCCATCGACATCCCAACTCAGGGTAACCTCACCGCCCTCAACGTTTGCGCTCGGCGTGTACAGGCGAGTACCTAGCAGGTCTGCCGGCTCCAAAAGAAATAATCCCTCCCACCGACTAGTGACGGCAATCAGATTGGCGTCAGGAAATGGGTAGGCGGTCCACGCGCCTGAATAGGTTACTGAACTATTATTGGGAGTGGTATCAAAGTATCCCAGAACAGCCGGATTGAGCGGATCTCGAACGTCCAAAACGCGCAGACCGCTCGTGTAATTGGCCTGATAAGCAAGTCCGTCTTTGATGTATAAATTGTGATCGATGGAGGCTTGGTCAGATCGAAATTCTGTGACTAATACGGGATCAGTAAGATCTAACATGTCCCAGATTAGCGTACGAGTCCCGCCGCCACTTACACGCTCGTCCATCTCATCATTCTGAACGAAGTACCGATGATCCTCGGTGAACCAGCCTTGATGGATGTAACCGGAAAATGGATAGGAACCTCTCGATAAGGCAATCGGCGAGAATGCGTTTGTAAGATCAGAAACTGAAATAGCGGTTTCACTTGCGCCAACACAAATTTCCCGACCCAGGTAAATTGTATCTGGACCGTGGTAGGTAACACACTGTGCATCATGAGTGTATCCCGTACCGAATCTTCCTATGCCCCGGTCTGCGAAACAGCCCAGGAAAGACGGCTCTAGCGGCTTTGAGATATCGAGGATATGAAAGCCACCTCCGCATGTCTCCCCCGCACCCCGTGCACCAACGATATAGGCCCGGTCACTTTCTTCATTGATGACAATATTATGTGCCGCTCCGAAATTGGAATACAGAGCGTCTGCACTAAACGTCAGGACCGTGCCCTGAAATTCCCGTAAATGTTTGAGGTCGAATATCTGCATACCGTGATAATCGTGCTGGCCGGCCGAACCGTCCGCCACGATGAACGCGTAGTCCCCATCCACCTTTACGTCACGCCAGACATGAGGCTGGGCTGTTTTCGTTCTGGGCAATTCACCAACGTAAAGAGGGGCTTCTGGTCTTGTAACGTCTACAAATGCTAATCCATCATCTCTCCCCACTAACACATATCGCTTTCCATTTTCGCTGTCCGTCCAGCCCCAAGCATCATTCAGTCCAACTCCAAAAGATGCTCCTAACTCATCAAGGGGGAGGTATCTAACTAAATGAACATTACTACAAGGATATATTCCTGCCAGTCCAGACTCACACTTTTCATTTCGCACTCCTGTTTTAGAAGCGGTCATTTCAACGGAATTGTCAGCTTTCTCATCCTGAAACGCGCAGACTTCTGGTATAAAAACCAATACCCAAAGAATGACAAGCGAAAGAAGCAGCGCTGGTCTTAAAGGTATCAAGATATGTACCTTGATTTCGTTTCCTCAAAACTCGGCCGCGCCAGAGAAACGAACAGACAAAGAACTAACAAAGGAGTTTTCACTGGACTCTGGCTCTGCGTTAGTAGAAAGGAGTTCAAAACGTGGGTCGGAACCCTCGATTCTTAACTTCTCTTTCAAAATGAGAACGCAGTCATAAAGCGCCGTTTCGCAAACCAAAAACCTGTATAAAGCTTTCCTAAAATTATTTTTAGAAGGAAAAACTCTTTCGACGCTCCGCGTCGATCACTCACCAAGTCTGATATATCTATGGAAAACTCTTTTAGGCTAAAAGACCGAATTGTGTTCATCACCGGTGCTTCTTCGGGTATAGGAAAGTCCTGTGCATTGAGCTTTGCCGCTCGCGGTGCCCACTTAATTCTCGCAGCCAGACGAATAGAACGCGTTGAAACTCTTGCAACAGAGTTAGCCCGAGCACATGGAATCCAAACTCTTCCACTGGAACTAGATGTCACAAATCGGAAAGCCGTGTTTGACGCAGTGCAAGACCTTTCGCCAGAATGGAGAAAGGTGGAGGTTTTAGTCAATAATGCCGGCAAGGCATTGGGATTGGACAAATCCTACGAAACCAAAATAGAGCACTTAGAAGGGATGATGGAGACCAACGTGAAAGGACTCGTGCACGTTATTAGTGCCATCGTTCCCGGAATGGTCGAACGAAACCAAGGACATGTTATACAGATTGGATCTACTGCCGGACGATGGGTATACCCAGGTGGCACCGTCTATTGTGCGACCAAGCATGCGGTCAGAGCGTTAAACGAAGGATTAAAAATGGACGTGCACGGTACTAATGTGCGGGTATCGCCGGTGGATCCAGGGCTGGTAGAACCCGAGTTTTCACTTGTCCGATTCGATGGAGACGCTGCGCGAGCCGATGAAGTCTACGCTGACATGACTCCTCTTTCCCCACACGATGTGGCAGACGCCGTACTGTGGTGTGCCACACGCCCTCCGCATGTTAACATCAGTGAAATTCTCCTGATGTGTACCGATCAATCACATGCGACGCTTATAAACCGGCAAACTGACGACTCCTGAGGCTTTCTTGCGTCTCGAAGTTTCCATGTATTACATTAAAACCTAGAAAATAGCTGACCCTCCCTTTCAGCTCTTTCTTTTTTGGGCACGATCCGCTCTTGCGGATCGTGCCCTTTTTTTTTGATCTTTCGCTCCGAGTTGCCCTATGACCTCACCTTACAGATATTGCATGCTGTCCCATTCTTTCCCCACTTGTATGCGCACGTATTCTCCTTACTTACTCCTACTCGCACTATTAACCTCAGCCTGCAGCTCTCCAGATTTTGACGTCGTTATCTCTAACGGACTCATTGTGGACGGAAGTGGCTCTGAACCGTATTCAGGTGATATTGGAATCAATGCCGATACGATCGCGGCAATCGGTGACCTCACCGCCTTCTCAGGTAGTATCGAACTTGATGCTGAAGGAAAAGCTATCACTCCCGGCTTCATTAACATGCTTAGCTGGGCACCTGGGGATCTCATGAAGGACGGACGGTCCATGGGAGATATTGTGCAAGGTGTTACACTAGAGGTCTTTGGAGAAGGATGGTCTGAAGGGCCTTTGACCGAGGAGATGAAATCCAGTGAGTATGCTGCAAACAACCGTCCAGAATGGACCACGCTCAGGGAATTTTTGGATGTACTCGAGACCCAAGGCATATCAACAAATGTAGCCTCTTTCATTGGTGCTACAACGGTGCGCGTTCATGAAGTCGGATATGAAGACAGGGCTCCGACAAATGATGAATTGCAACGTATGAAAGCTCTCGTGCGACAAGCCATGGAAGAAGGAGCTATGGGAATCGGTACTTCCCTTATTTATGCCCCAGCCTTTTATGCAAGCACGCAAGAGCTCATTGAACTGTCGCGGGTAGCTGCGGAGTATGACGGAATGTATATCTCTCATATGCGTTCTGAAGGCAACCAACTGCTAGAAGCGCTTGAAGAACTAATCACCATTTCGCGCGAAGCCGGAATACGGGCTGAGGTATACCACCTTAAAGCTGGGGGCGAATCCAACTGGCACAAAATGGATCTAGCCATAGCCCGCATCGAGGAAGCACGGGCTTCCGGACTTCACATTACAGCCGACATGTACACCTATGTCGCCGGAGCCACGGGACTCGACGCACACATGCCCCCATGGGTTCAGGAAGGTGGATTTGGAGCGTGGCGTGAGCGACTCATGGATCCCGACATCCGAGCCAACGTCTTGCAAGAAATGAGAACCCCTACAAACGAGTGGGAAAACCTAGGGTTAGGCGCCGGACCGGAAGGAATCATGGTCGTTAGTTTTAAACAGGATTCTCTGCGATACCTGATTGGTAAAACCCTAGCAGAAATCGCGGCTGAACGAGACACGACCCCTGAAGATGTGGCCATCGACCTGGTTATATCTGATTCTACCCGAGTTGGAACGGTTTACTTTCTGATGTCGGAAGAAAACCTGCGCAAACAAATCGCATTACCGTGGATGGCATTCGATTCGGATGCGGGATCCATGGCGCCAGAGGGCGAAAACCTGAACAACAACCCGCACCCAAGGGCGTATGGGAATTTCGCAAGACTCCTCGCTAAATATGTCCGAGATGAAGGAGTGATTTCGTTGCAAGAAGCCGTCAGGAAATTGACTTCCTTTCCGGCCGAAAACCTACGCCTCTCCAAAAGAGGTCGCCTAAAAGTGGGGCACTTCGCAGATATCACTGTATTTGATCCCGCACAGATTCAGGACCATGCCACGTTTCAAGAACCCCACCAACTTTCCACGGGGATGTCCCACGTGTTTGTAAATGGTGTGCAGGTGCTAAATGACGGCCAGCATACAGGCGCTTTGCCTGGCAGAGCCGTTCTACGAGGAGAATAAAAACAATGAAAAAAGTACTACTGTTTTTGGCCTTCCTCGTCGGATGTGCCTCCCCCGATCTAGACGTTATTATCGAAAACGGGTCCGTTGTAGACGGGTCCGGGAAAGATCGGTTTGCAGCGGATGTGGGCATTCGAGACGGTCGCATTATTCAAGTGGGGGACTTGAGCGAAATTGCCGCTGGAACGCGAGTAGACGCCACCGGCATGATCGTCGCTCCCGGATTTATTGACATCCATTCGCACGCAACGGGAAGTAGCATCGAAGGGAGCTCCGTTGTACGAAATCCCAACGCAGAGAACTATGTGCGACAAGGCGTAACAACAGCCATGGGTGGACAGGATGGGTCCTCGATGCTGGATATTGATGGCTTTTTACACCATCTAGACGCGAACCCCCCTGCTATAAACATCGGGGTTTTCGTTGGACACGGATCAGTCCGGGGCGCAGTGGTTGGTCAGGATGACCGCGTTGCGGAATCGGATGAAATGGAAGAAATGACGTCAATCGTCCGTCGAGCTATGGACTCAGGCGCATTCGGCCTTTCCTCTGGCTTGGAATACACTCCGGGAGCATTTGCTGATGTTGGCGAATTGATCGAGTTGTCAAAGCCCGTAGCAGAATACGATGGAATGTATATCAGTCATATCCGTGACGAAGGAGGTCACCTACTAGAAAGTGTGACAGAAGTACTGGATGTTGGACGGGGTTCAGGAGTCAGAGTACAAGTGACCCATCATAAGCTTATTGGAAAAAGTAGGTGGGGCGGGGTGTCTGCTTCACTGGCTTTGCTCGATGAAGCGATAGCAGAAGGCGTGGACGCATCGAGTGATCAATACCCTTACACGGCTTCAAGCACAAGTATTCGCATTGTCGTTCCCAATTGGGCCAAGGACGGAGGATTCGATGCGTTGAAGGAGCGCCTTGCCGATCCTGAAACGTACAGTCAAATTAGAGAAGAGGTCATCCATCATATTAATGTTGAACGGGGAGCAGATCCTGCCACTATCGTAGCTGCACGATGTGCGTTCGATGAATCCTTCAATGGAAAAAGTCTGGCCGATATTCTCTCAGATCGCAATCTTCCCGTCGATGTACCGGGTGCGGCTGATGTCGCCCTAGAACTCATCGAGGCCGGGGATTGCTCTGGAGTGTTTCACTCTATGTCCCCAGATGACGTGATCACCGTTATGCAGCACCCGATGACCAGCATTTCATCAGATGGTGGAATCCCAACTCCTGGGGACGGCGTCCCCCATCCCCGAAACTACGGAGCATTTGCCCGAGTCCTAGGACACTACGTGAGGCAAGAAAACGTGCTGACCCTAGAACAGGCCATTTATAAAATGACCAGCTTGCCAGCCTCTCGCCTTAATTTAAATGATCGAGGTAAAGTGGCCGAAGGATATGTCGCAGACATCGCAATATTTGATCCTAACTCGATCATCGATACTGCTAAATTTGGAGATCCTCACCACTACGCAACAGGAGTGAAGCACGTCTTGGTTTCAGGGACCTTTGTCTTAATGGACAGCCAACAGACCAAAAATAAACCAGGTGTGGCTCTTCGACATGTGAAGTAATCCCTGATCATCGACTTCGCAAGCAAGCGAAACGGGGCTGGGATAGGGCAAAAAAAGGCCTGAACTGCTTTTATTACCTTTTTTTAGAAAATTGATGACAAAAAGCTACATTTAAGGTTCATCCAGAACAAACTTTCCTTCCCTCGAGGAGAACCCAACCACCATTTTATAACAGCCTGGAGAGAAGAAATGACCAAAATGCTAACACGATTTTCGTGTACGTTAGCCCTCCTATTAATCGCTTTCACTCCTGCCTTTGCGCAGAACGGTACCGTCTCAGGTACCATCACCATTCAAGAAGATGGTAGTGCTCTCGGAGGTGCCAACGTTGTCGCGTTGGATGATTCCGGTGCCATAAAAGGTGGTGCCGCTACAGATCTCGAGGGCAAATATAGCTTCGAGATCGGGGCAGGCGCCTACACGATCCGAGTTCGTTTTGTCGGATTCCAAGACTGTGAAACGGACGTGACCGTTTCTTCAGGAAACACCACAACGGTGGACTGTGCCCTAAGTCAGACGGGACTCGAATTGAACACGGTGGTTGTCGCAGCCTCTAGGAGAGAAGAGAAAGCGCTAGACGCGCCAGCGTCTATTTCGGTGTTAAGTGCCGAAGATATCACAGCTACCGTTACGACATCATCTGTGGAAGCCCTTCGCACCACCCCAGGCGTAGATATGCAGCAGACTGGCGTTGATCGCCGTGAAATGGTCCTTCGCGGATTTAACAACGCGTTTTCCGGTGCTACCTATGTTCTTACTGACTATCGCCAAGCTGCAGTACCTTCTCTGGCTGTAAATATCTACTCGATAATGGGTAACCTGAGTAGCGATATTGACCGTGTGGAGGTAGTACGAGGTCCAGGATCTGCTCTCTATGGTGCAGGTGTGGATGCAGGAGTCGTTCATTTCATTACTAAATCGCCTTTCTCTCATCCGGGTACAACGGTAACCATCTCTGGTGGTGAGCGGTCCTTCTTTTCTGGAGAGTTCAGACATGCAGGCGTTTCCGGAAATGGAAAACTGGGATATAAAGTTACAGGGACGTACGGTCAAGCGAATGACTGGGAGTTGGACCCAGATGATGACGCTGATGCCGCCCAAATTGCGATTGATGGTGTGCGCGATACCGACTACACCAAAACCAATGTTAATGGTAACCTTGAGTATCGTTTCAGTGACACCGGCACCCTTACTGCAAACGCTGGCTATTCTGCGTTGACATCGACGGTGCTCTCTGGTGTAGGAACGCTTCAGGCTGAAGAGTATGGCTACACCTATGGGCAACTTCGCTTAAACGTGGATAGCTTTTTTGCTCAGGTTTACCTGAATAAAAATGATGCTGGAAAATCGCGCGTATATGGAGCCTTCCCAGTCATTGACAACAGTACACAGTTGGTCGGCCAGGCACAGTATGATCTGTCTGCTGCCCAAGGACGCCACAACATTATTGTTGGAGCCGACTTCGAATTGATCCGCCCAGACACGGAAGGAACGATTCAAACAGATGATGGCATCGATGAGTTTGGTGCATACATTCAGACGACTTCGACGGTGACCAGTAACATTGACTTTACGGCTGCTGTCAGGGGCGATTATAGTAGCATTTCAGAGGGAATGCAGTTCTCTCCGAGAGCGGCTTTGGTCTTTAAGCCCAATAGTACGAGCTCATTACGCTTGACGTTCAACCGGGCGTTCAGCTCTCCGGGTACGAACTCGAACTTCCTGAATATCATTGCTGGTCAAATTCCAGGAACGGATATTTTACTCCGAGGACGCGGAGCTGCAGAAGGGTATACATGGGAAAGGAACGCTGCATTTGCCGGACTGGCGGGTACTGATTTGGTCGCGCACAGCCTGAACCCTGCTGCTCTAGGAGCACCGCAGCCTATTGGTCTGACGCTTGACGCAACCTATGCAGCCGTGTATGCAGGTCTTGCTGCTATTCCTGCCGCAAATTTGGCGGCCGCCCTCAATGCTCAAGGTGTTCCAATTGATGCCGCTACGGCTGGCGCATTGCAGGCTCTACTTTCTCCGGCAGCAGGGACCAACGTACAGGGCTTTTCGCCGGGTATATTGGCCATGCTCAATACGTCCACCGGAGGCGTAGACTTTTTGGATAATCGCGACCTGAAAGATATCCGACCTTTGGATCAGACGATTACCAACACGGTCGAAGTGGGTTACAAGGGTGTCATCAATGACAACATGGTTGCCACTATAGATCTGTATTACACGAATCGGGATAATTTCGTAGGTCCCCTTTTGTTGGAAACACCCTTCGTTTTCGTTCCCGGCCTAGCTAACGACCTCACTGCAGCGTTGGCTGCAGGAATCGCAGGCAATGCCCAGTTAGCAGGTGCCTTAGGAGCGTTCGGATTGAGTTCGGCTCAGGCTGCAGGTTTGGTCGTGTCACTGGCTGCTGATCAGCTTCCTAGCGCAACCACACCAGTCGCTGTTGTTCAGCCGTCGCAGAATAATGCAGGCTTAGGACAAACTCCCGAGATGATGCTGACCTACCGCAACTTTGGTAAAGTCAGCTTCTACGGTGCAGATATTGCCCTCCAGTACATGGCCAACGATAATCTAGATCTATACGGTAACCTGTCTCTGGTAAGTGATGACTTCTTCGACGAAGAGGAACTCGAGGAACCTGATACAGGGCTTGCTTTAGCTCTGAATGCGCCTAAACTGAAAGGAAGTGCTGGATTCAGGTATCAGTTTAAAAACGGATTGAGCGTAAACGCATCTGGTCGCTATACCGATGGTTTCCCAGTTCTGTCTGGACCGTATGTCGGTGATGTCCCGAGCTACTTCTTGTTGGATGTTGGAGCTGGATTTGATCTAAGCGAATTTGCTCCGGGTCTGCGCATTGATGTTACGGTATCTAATGTTGGAGACAACATGCACCGTGAGTTCGTTGGTGCACCTCAGATGGGTCGCATGGCCATGGGACGTGTCACTTATGACATGTAGGATCCGATCCGTTCGGACTTCTTGATTGGTAAAAAAGGGGGTGCGCTTTGCGCACCCCCTTTTTTTATTCCCCCATCAAACCTTCTTCGGCTCATGAGTAAACAGATTCTAGTGTAATGAGTCAGTATCTTACAGCAACCCAATCTGAATCCTGACATGCCCATACTTTCCCCCAGTATTCTGGCCTCTGATTTTTCTCGCCTCGGCGAGCATTGCCGAGAAGCGATTTCTGCAGGAGCCGAATGGCTACATATCGATGTAATGGATGGACATTTCGTTCCCAACATCACTATTGGCCCACTCATTGTTCGCGCTCTAAAACCGCTAGCAGACGAAACGGGAGCTGTGCTGGATGTGCATCTAATGATTGAAAACCCCGATGACTATATCGAGGCCTTCGCCGATGCTGGCGCGGATATCATTACCGTACACGTTGAAGCTTGTACCCATTTGCATCGTACGATTCAAGCTATCCGCGCGACAGGGGCGCGACCCGGAGTCACATTAAACCCGGCAACCTCTCTTTCGACGCTGGAAGAAATATTACCGGAAGTTGACCTTGTTCTCATTATGTCCGTCAACCCCGGATTCGGTGGACAATCCTATATCCCAGCCAGCACTGACAAGATTCGAAGACTACGATCCATGTTGGATGCCATTGGAAGTAGCGCCCATCTTGAAGTTGACGGTGGGGTCAAAGCAAGTAATGTGGCCGAAGTTACGGGCGCAGGCGCCGATGTAATTATTGCCGGAAGCGCCGTGTTTGGGGGATCGGAATCCGTCGAAGCTAACGCAAAAGCCATGATGAGGGCCTGGTAGGGAACTCGTGGATGCCCTTTGGAACAGCAAT
>ERZ1046876.1880-NODE-1880-length-13213-cov-7.403253_pt1 | contig 13213 bp, 19 predicted proteins | sample MGYA00383094_ERZ1046876 | MGnify/ENA primary metagenome ERZ1046876 (study PRJEB29581, sample SAMEA5548364) | metagenome | biome: marine; feature: coastal; material: water | depth 50 m | study: Short-term variability in the microbial, nano- and picoplankton...
GTATGATCTCCTGTACGTTAGGTTCCTTAACTACCTTACAGAGAAACTTAGGAGCATAGGAATAATTGAATACTCTTAAGTCTGGGTAGCAATGTTTTTTGAATTGACAGTAGGAGCAACCAACGGAGAGTTTTAAGTTTCCTGACTTGCCATCGGGCAAAGGCTCGTAACAAAGTAACTCTGGTTCTGGATGCTCTACTAGCTTTTTTACATGACGTACTCTCTCTGCTATATCCTGAGACAGCGCATCGTAAACTCTAGCATCCTTATCATCCAAGTCGTACTTGAGGTAGGTCAGGTGTCCGTTGGCTTTGTCCATAGCTAACCACCCGAACTTCCTGTCTCCTTCTGAGTGAGCGTAGGCTTTGATCTGATCAATATAACCAAAGGGATCGTCAAAGGCAAGCGATCCATCCTTGAACTTCTTAAACCCATAACTGCTTGCTGACTTGACATCAGTAACAACACCGTCAATCTTGCAGTCCATGTGACCCACAATTCCTTCAACTTTACATACCTTCTGTTCGTCAGTTACACTATGTCCTGCCATGCGAGTAAGGAATAACAACATCTCCTCAATCAAGTGACCGTACATAAACTTTACATAAGTGTGCGGTAGGATGTCCTCGCCCTCAGTACCATTGACATGATTCCATAGGTACTTATCGGTGCGACCAATGTTAGACAGGCGTAGCTTACGGTTATCCTTACGCTTCTCTCTGCCAAACTCTGTACGCATAAGAGCCTTAACACCCTCACCAAATTTGTCTATCTCTGCCTCAACGTCTACGGATGGATCAGCGTCCTTGCTGACCATTAGATCGTAAATGTCTTGCACCAAGTTATCCGTTGTTTTAGTGTTCATGGATCACTTCCAGTATTAGTTCATTAGCTACAGCGTGGGGTAACTTAAACCACTCATTAATGTTGTCACACTCTTTGGCTAACCTTACGTGTGCCGCTGACTCCGCAACTCTCCTATCTTTTACTTCATAGGAGTATAGTAAAGCGTAGTCCCTAAAAGGTGAGGACGTTTGATAGTTCTTTAGTCTGTCCTGTGAGTCTACAGCCATGCCTACCTTTACCCACTCAGGCCAAGCTTTGTTAGTAATTATATAAACCTCACCCTCTGGACTAGTATCATAGTTTTCCAAAGAACTAAAGGCCGCTTCCTCAAACCCTTTGTATCTCCCTGCTTTGTACAGGGGGTGTGTCTTGGAAATATGTTTACCATTAACCCACATACGTTGGGAGTCTCTCATGTGCCAACAAGGTTTGCAAACATACTTACCTTGTCTATCTCTAGCTTCTGTCCAGTTCTCTCCCAGAACAAGTTCTGTACCACAATCAATACAATCTTTAGTGGGTGTCCGCCCAACTATCTCCAACTTTAAACTCTCCTGCAAGGGGGCAGTTGAGTTTGTAGTAAGTTCCTGCGGCTTCGACACAGCTAGTAGCGAGTCCTCCGAAAACCTTTGCTTTCTCTTCTCTAACCTCTGTCTGGATTTCATCATGTATGTTTCCTATAAAGTTATAGTCTATACCCCATAGTATAGCATATTCGTTAAGTAAGCACAAGGCTTTCTTCATAACAATAGCCCCTGCGGATTGCAACAAAGTGTTCAGTGCCGCGTGTTGTGACCGTACATAGACCCTTCGCCCATCCAAGCCAAGAACATAGCCTCTTCCAGATGCCACTCCAACTCGTTCTCGTAGTCTTCCAAGAGATGGCGTATTTCCAAGGAATTTTTCCTTAAGTCGTTTACCATCCTTTGCAGTTCCTCCAACGATACTTCCGATCTTGGCATCTCCTGCACCATAAAGGAAAGCGTATATGAAAGTCTTTGCTTGATCTCTAGTTTCAAGGCCACTAGCCAACTGATTTGCCGTGTGAATGTCTCCTGTGAGAATTTCATTTGTATAGCCCTCGTCATTCATGTAATGTGCAAGCATCCGTAACTCAAGACCACTTGCGTCCATACCTACAAGTTTGTAACCTTCTGGTACTGTCCATACGTCCCTGCACTCCTTACCATACGGTGAGTAAACCGCAGGTACTTGACCCATGTTAGGACTTGAATGAGTCATACGTCCTGTAACTGCTCCATTAGCGTTGACATATCCATGTACTCTACCATCCTCCTTAACAGCCTCTAGCCAACTCTGTACCTGTGCTACACGCTTCTGTATCATAAGATACTCAGCTATCAAAGCGGCCTGTGGTATGCCCTTCACTGTACCTAGCACTGCCTCATCAACGATGGCCTGTCCTGTCTCAGTGAATTGCTTAGGTTTCCACCCATAATACTGTAGGTGTCTACCTATCTGCTGTCTTGAACCTAGATTAAAGATGGGAAAATCTATGCGACTAAAGGGTGCTACTGCTGTTTCCCATTGATCACCCAGAAACTTTAAACCTACAATAGAGAGATGACCATTCTTCTTAATCTTAGGTGTAATCTCTTTGACAAATGTTGGCAATGGTTTAAAAACCTCATGCACTTCATCTTCAAGGTCATTCTTCTTCTCCTTTAATGTAGCCAATAAATTGTATGCCTTTCCTTGGTCTAAAAGCCAACCTGTTTTAATTTGCTTTGAAATAACACCCTGTACTTGATGCTCAAGATCAACACTTTCAGGCTTAAAACCCTTAAGTTCAAGAAGTAATCTCTGGTACACCAACGTATTAACTTTAACATCCTGTATACAATACTCCAACATATCATACGAAAAAACATCCCAAACATTATGATCTCCTTTAGGGCAATTAAGTACAGTACCCCAGTTATCTAAGGAATGACCACCCTCTCTTGATGGATTAGCTAATCGGGACATTACCAGTGTGTCAGTTATTTTACACTTGCTAAAGTCTACCGATAGTAGTTTCTCCAGTACAGGTATGTCATACCCTATAAGGTTGTGACCAATTAGTTCGCACTCGTCCTGTAGTTGTAACCAAGTTATAAATTCAGGTAGTCTATCTCCTGACCAAGTTAAGGAATCATCGTGTCCTATTTGTTGCACAACAATACACCACACGGTATCAGGGTCAAGGCCATTGGCTTCAATGTCAAGTACAAACTGTTTCATTAAAACTCCGATTCTTCACCCATAGGGCAACTAGTTTCAATCATCCGACCTGTCTCTTTATCATAGTAAAGGTAACAAGCCGCACCAGTGAGTCCAACAAATCTGTTCTTGAGTACACGAACTGTTGTGGTGTTCCGTGTCTCAGGGTCAGCGTGTTGCTGATCTCGTTCAAGTCCAATGACCATATCACTTAGCTGTGCAATAGCCGCTGAACCTCTGAGTTCTCCTAAACTAATCTTACCACCATCTTCATGCGCCTTTGAGCCGCTAGGTCTACGCAAGTGTGATACTAGGAATAGCCCTACACCTGTCTCCTGAACTAGCTTTCTAAGGTTAGTCATAATGCTGTCGATGGCTTTACGCTCGTCACCATTGTCCTGATCACTGACCACAATGCTTAGGTGATCTAAGATGATCCACTTACAGTCCAACCCTTTAGCCATATAACGTATGCGCCCAAGTAGGTTGTCCTCATTAGTAGAACCCCAGTGATCAAACATATAGATGCGCCCAGAGCCTAACGTCTTATCCCAATAACTCTTCTTCTCTTCCTCAGAGATAGTTTGGTTAAGATGTAGTTGCTTCTCAGCTTCAATGGACATGATGCCTAATGCTGTCTTAGGTATGTCCTCCTCCAACGCTAGGATGCCTATGTTGTCCTCCGTAGCACCTAACAGGTAATGCTCTAACTCACGTACCATTTGAGACTTACCCATGCCACTGCCGCTAGTGATTGTGACTAACTCACGCGGACGGAATCCATAGGTGTACTCATTCAGACAAGCCCAAGGATAGGGTATGGACTTAACATCAGATTGCTTAATGATTAAATCCCAAGTCTCATTACCTGCAATGATTCCATCAGGCTGATATGACTTAGCGTTCCACCACTCACGAACAAAGGTAGTGACCTTGTTAGCCTTGAGCATATCCCCTGCGTCCTTCATGGACAATACGACATTCTTTGCCTTGTTAGGGGTGAACAAATCAAGGACTGACTTAGCCGCTAACTGCCCTGCTTTATCTGCATCAAAACATATGACCACATTCTCAAAGGACTCTAACCACTCAAGGTTTTCTTTAATGTCTTTTGATGCTCCATTTGAGCCACTTCTAATGGAGACAACAGGCCATTTTCCGTCAAACATTTCGTGAACTGCAAGTGCGTCTGCCTCGCCCTCTGTGACCGTAATGTATTTACCGCCACCCTTGAAAGCCTGTTGACCGAACAACCCAACATTATTAAATTCTCCTGTAGCATAAAAGTTCTTGTTGTCCACAATGCGTACCTTAGTGCCTAACACTGCACCTGAGTCCTTATCATGGTATGGGTAATGGTGTTTGCTAACCTTCCCATCAGGGGAAAACTCAACGGTGACTCCGTACTTCTTAGCCACCTCTTGGCTTATTCTCCTGTCAGGGATTGCCGCTACTGTTCCTATCATTTCCAAATGCCTCGCTTTTCTCTGTGTTGCTTGTTCTATAACCTGACCGTTACCTTTCTCATAATAGCCACAACCACCTGAAAAACAGGTGGCGTGACCATCGTCATACCTCGCCAAGTTATCCCTTGAGCCACACTTGGGGCATGGCTCATGTCGGACAAACGAGGATGTCATTTAGAAGTCCTCTCCGCCAGTATCTTCAGCTTGCTCTAAGACCTTAATCTTGTTGAGATAGACTGAAGTACCATGTACAGGATGAGGATTACCCTCTGCGTACAGGACACGAACCTTAGAACCTCTGCCAATACGCCCCTTGAATGATCCTCCTTCTGCATCAAGCACAGGGACACTGTACTTAGTTGAGAACTTCCGTTGCTTTGCGCCTTCATACTCACGCAACTTAACACCTTTTTCTACTAACTCATCAGCAGTTGACTCATCCAAGGTTAGGACAACAGAGAACTTACCTGTTGATTGACCTTGATACATCTCATGCTCATCCAAGTTTTCAAACGCTAATAGACCTTCTAATACTGCCATAGTTACTACCTCTTTTTCTCTAGCTTAGTGAATGACCCTTATGTATAACTTTTGTAACTTGTTATAACTTAAGGATCGTTTGGTTAATACTATAATTATATATTAAATATTTTCCTTTAATACATAAGTATAGTATAACATGAATTAGGGCATAACCTCAATCATTCAAAGTTATACCCATTATTCATCTAATGAATACTATTACTGCTCCTCCATATCCGCTAGGAATTCAAAGGGGTTGACAATATCATCAAGAATCGTATGCATAGGGCTATCTATCTCCCTTGTTGCCTCATTGGATGCTGACAGGCAGTCTGAGCATAACTCTGAGTAATCACCTGTCGCTCTGTCTATCCTTCTCATCTCAAACTCATTCATTATAACGTCACACGCTTTGCATCTACTCATGGCAAAAAGCCCTCTTATGTTGGTCTAAAAACTCTTTAGCTGTCAGGGTGTTGTAGTAAGCCCTGACGCTGTCCTCTGCGCGTTGATGCGCCTCCTGTAGTGTCATGGCTAACATCTCATACTCAACCATTTCATCAATCAATCGGGTAATCGGTCTGATGTCGTTATCATCACCTCCCTCATACCCTATTAAGCGTTCCTTTATTCTACTCATTGTTGACTTCCTCCACCTTGTAGACATACCCAAAGGATATTACCAGTAATGGCAATAGTATTATTGTACCACTAAACGGCATGGCCTGTAAAGAATCAGGGTCGTTGTCACTAACCGTCCATACTGCCCTAGAATCCACGAACTCTATATCAATACCAGTACCGTTGCGTGGTTCTATTGACAGCGTATTTTTACCTATTCGCCAGTTCATAGTTCCACCCCATAAACACTAGCCATAAATGAAATCGCTTTATCACGCATAAGCTTTTTAGTATGCTCTCTAAAGGGTTTAGAGTTATAGAGAGTTTCTAAAGCTTCCATGTGGACATTACTCAAATGCTCCCTTCTTACCGTATGATAAAGCATATCCTGAGCATAGGTTCTCTCATCCCCTAAGCGAGACAAGGCATCATGTTGTGCCGCTACTATCTCTTTTTGTGTCAATCCTTCAATCTTCATCTCAGTGTCTCCCTGATTCATCAAAATAATCATTGTTTAAATTAAGCATATACGAACCGTTGCTATGGGGTAGCGCCTCCATGACTATTGTGTCGTCATCATCCAAAGCTTTATACCATCCATCGCTATTGGTTATCGTAAAGCCTCCATCCTTTAACTGCTTAATCAATCCACGCAGTTCCTTTTTGTTCTCCATAAAACGTACCATAAATCACCTCTAGTTGTAACAAGTTATAAATCAAGGAATTAAGCTAAAAAATTCCAACGTACTAGCCATTATATAGACTCCCAACAAAACCATCACGCCTAACCATGACCAAAAATCACTTTCGGGTTCTCTGTTATCGCTCATCATTTTCTACCTCTCCATTCGCATCCGTTTGATTAGATCATGGGCTTGTTGCTCGCTCATTTCGTAATACTCCGCGAACCTAGCCACAGTAAGGAAATTATTCACCCAATCAAGGTACATATATTCATCACTAAAATGCTCGTATGCTTTTTTCATTGTGTAACCTCATATTCTTTGGTACATTTACGGCATAACTCATGCCCCGACCTGTAATGATATTCGTGATAAGTCATAGTGAAAGGAGCGAAGCAAGCCGCGCATTCTACACTATACATATTTAATATTGCTTTATAATTCATGTGTATTAGCCTCCTACAGCTATTAGATTATTGATTTGTTTTTTCATTGATACACCATGTGCAGGGTATCCGATTACTGAAATATTTTTTTTCCAACAAGCGCGGCATGATCCGCATTTGCCCTCGCGTGTACTAGCCTCACAAACTGTAACACCTTTTAAACTATGGCTGATTGTGGGCAATATGGTGCTACTGTTTGCCACGTTCGGTATGACTTCACCTAGTACGCCATCACTGGACAACCTAACAACCACGTTAGGCAATGACTCCATGTCTGCTATAACTTGGGCAAACTTACTAAACTTGTGCATCCTAGTGGGTAGCCAATGATTACACCACGGAGTCAAACGCATAACTTCGAGCATCTTTTGCGCTAGTTTGATGCTGTACATATCGCCAGAATCAAACCAACGAAAATACCTATCGTTATCTAGTTCTGCGACCATATCAGCAACCCATGAATCACGCTTCCAATCTTCCTTGTTATGCTCCCTTGGTGCTTTAACATTAGGGAATCTATAGTTACCACTTGTGGCATAGCATCCCTTACACGCGGGGACTAGATCACCGTTAGAATCTTTTGACGCGGGACACGTGTCTAGTGCCTGTAGACTCCAAGACCTGCAGGGCATTTTCCCTGCTTTTGATAGTTTAATCATGCTGTATTACTCCAATAATTGTAACTTGTTATAACTTTATCCATAAATGCCGCTAGTGTTTAACGGCATCTAGGATACAGCTATCATGCCGCTATGTCTAGTGGCTCTAGTGCCTCCAATAGTTTTTCCCTCATCTTACATAGGGCAATGTCTACGTCTATAATTGATTGTGACAGTTCACCATCTTGTTCTATTCTAGCGAGTTCTTCCGCATAAGCAGACATTTTAAACAATCCCTCCGCTAGTGCTTCAACTGGTGATAACGCTTTGCCGTTAGGCGCTATTACGCTTGCACCTGTAGATTCTGCATTGCTATCGCCTTCGCCTTCACCGTTGCCAGTGCCTTTACCAGTACCGCGTAACTGTGCTTCGACTAGCTTGCTATCCTTGACCACCATAGCGCGTTTGTCTATGTTCAACTCTTTATGTATCCGCTTAGTGACTCTATTAAAGATTGACCGAATAACTGCTAGTGATGCCTTATCAACCGCGCAACCCTCCCAGAGTGCAACCAGTACCTTTTCCGCGCCCTTCCCAGTAGCAACGTGTACGTTATAAAGATCGCTTACTATATCGGTCACTTTATTTTTAACAGCTGTACCTTCCACCAGTTCAACCGCGAGTGCCTTTGCTTGCTTGATTGTCGTATGTGTATTAGCCATGTGTATATACCTATATAAATGAATGTATGCACATATTATCAAATTGACAGCCAGAGTACAATGCTTATTATGCATGACCTATCAAAACTATATGCGTCTAGCGTATGACTACAATATACCTTTATATATACGCGCGTGTACGCGTAGCAATAATCGTGCCAACTTGTGTACACTTGTGTCATGCAATATCTATGCCAATATGTGGCTATAGGTATCCTATAGCATACTCACTCTTTACCCATGCAATACCCATGCCAACATGGAGCCTTGTGTATAACCTGTGGATAACTTATGCACAGCCCCTGTGGATACTGTGGATAACTCATGTATAACCTGTGGAAAATTTGGGGGGGCGGGGGGCCGTGGGGCTACGCGTGGATATCAACAGTACCCTCTGGCATACAAAAAAGGAGTAAATTAGGAAAAAAGAGGTGTATCCTTAAGTATACCTAAGTCCTTGAATTACATAAGGAAAACACAGGTGGCCCCTTGGTGTTGACACAAGCAGTTAAGGGACACACAGGTTGACACACAAGGGGCTTGAGGTGTACTTAAATTAATTTAGTAAATATAGAAAATAATGCTTGACATTTACTTTAATATATGGTATAATATCAAGTATACTAAGTTAGTTAAAGGAAACCATCCGCGCCTTAAGTACCTTAAGTAAACTAAAGTATTTTACTTTTATTAATAATTAAAGAAAATAACTAAACTCTACTTAAGTATCCTTAAGATAACTAAGGGGAATACTTTGAGTAAACCAGATATAGATAAGTCAACCATTGCCGCAAAGCGGAAAGGTCGGCCACCAAAGAAAGCTGTAGTATCTAAAACAACAGGTAATAGAAAAGGGGTAGGTCGTCCCAAAGGTGATGCTTCAATCATCAACGACTATAAAGCTAGGATGCTTGCGTCCCCTAAATCACGTAAGGTGATGGATGCAATCTTTGATGCGGCCTTAGACAATGATCATAAGAATCAGTCAGCGGCATGGAAGCTAGTAATGGATAGGATGTTGCCTATCAGTTACTTTGAGAAGGAGAAAGGAGGTAGTGGTGGTCGTAGTGCTATCAATATCTCTATTACTGGAGTAGGTGGGGAAACCACTATTATCTCTGGTAATGAACAACAGCAAGACCCATTAGAGGGAGAAGTTGTCAATGATTAATAACATTAATGATATGTTAAGATACTTTAACAGGGAAGAGTTTGCCTGTCAGTACACAGGTAAGAATAAGATTGATGATCAATTCCTAATCAAATTAGACCACCTACGTTATGTATGTGGTTTTCCATTTATAATTACTAGCGGTTACAGAGACCCTAGTCACCCCATAGAGGCTAAGAAAAAAGTTGCAGGAACTCACGCACAAGGTATCGCCTGTGACATCAGGGTTGAGAATGGTCAGCAAAGGTATGACATCGTTAAACACGCCACTGCGATGGGGTTCAACGGTATCGGAGTTGCTGACAGCTTTGTCCATGTTGACATCCGCAAGTTGGACGTTGGTGAGTCTCCTGTAATGTGGTGTTATAGTTGACAGACTTAAATGTCTCTCTTCTACCGTGGCAACAGGAAGTATATAACAACGAAACAAGATTTAAAGTTATAGCCGCAGGTAGACGTACAGGTAAGAGTAGACTAGCGGCATGGATGTTAATACTCCGCGCCCTTAGTGATACCAAAGGCCATGTGTTCTACGTTGCCCCTACACAGGGACAGGCTAGGGACATTATGTGGCAGATGCTACTAGAGTTAGGACATAACGTCATAGCCTCTAGCCACGTTAATAACCTACAGATTAAACTCATTAATGGTGCTATAATTGCCCTAAAGGGTGCGGATAGACCAGAGACAATGAGGGGTGTCAGCCTCAAGTTCCTAGTAATGGATGAGTACGCTGACATGAAGCCAGAGGTTTGGGAGCAGATACTACGTCCTGCTTTGGCTGACCAAAAGGGTGATGCGTTGTTCATAGGGACTCCTATGGGACGTAATCACTTTTACGAACTATATACTTATGCCTGTGTGTCGGATGATCCTACATTTACAGGTTTTCATTTTACAAGTTATGATAACCCCTTGTTAGACCCAGAAGAGATTGAAGCGGCTAAGAAGTCAATGTCTTCCTTTTCATTCAGGCAGGAGTTCATGGCTTCCTTTGAGGCAAATGATAGTGAACTCTTTAAGGAAGAAAACGTCAAGTTTAGTGAGGAAGAACCTTCAGATGGTGAGTATTACATTGCTGTCGATTTGGCAGGTTTTGCTGAAGTTTCTAAGGTCACAACCAAAACCAAAAGGCTTGACCAAACGGCAATTTCTGTGGTTAAGGCAGGTACGGAAGGATGGTGGGTTGCTAATATCATACATGGGCGGTGGGGTGTTGAAGAGACCGCCAGACGTATCTTTGAAGCAGTCAGAGACTACCGACCAGTAGCTGTAGGTATTGAGAAGGGTGCACTTAAGAATGCAGTGTTTCCTTATCTAAACAACGAGATGAAAAAGAACCAAAGGTTTTTCAGGATTGAAGAACTAACACATGGTAATAAAAAGAAAATAGATCGTATAGTTTGGGCATTACAAGGTCGCTTTGAACACGGCAGTATATTACTAAACAAAGGTAAATGGAACAGTCAGTTTCTTGATGAGTTGTTTCAATTCCCCAACCCATTAGTCCATGACGACTTAATAGACTCATTAGCATATATAGATCAGTTAGCAAAAGTATCCTATGCTTATGACTATGAGGACGAGGGCTACGAATACTTAGATAAATACGCAGGGTATTAACTATGTTAGAAGATAAAGAAAGTTTCTCTATAGAGCAAGACCTAGAAGGTTGGGTGATGGACAAGTGTGATAATTGGAGAGATCATTATGAAGCCAATTATTCCGATAAGTTTGAAGAGTATTACAGGTTATGGAGAGGACAGTGGTCTTCCCAAGACCGAACAAGAGAATCCGAAAGGTCTAAGATTATTTCCCCTGCACTGCAACAGGCAGTTGAGTCCTCCGTAGCGGAACTAGAGGAAGCTACCTTTGGTCGTGGTAAGTGGTTTGACATACGTGATGATATACATGATCAACAAAGTGCTGACATTGCAATGTTACGTACACACCTTGATGAAGACTTTAAAAAGAATAAAGTACGTAAGGGTGTCGCTGAGTGCTTAATCAATGCCGCTGTGTTTGGTACTGGTATTGCAGAGATTGTCCTAGAGGAAGAAAAGGAAATGGCTCCTGCATCTCAGCCAATGATGGGTGGTGAGTTACAGGCAGTAGGTGTTACTATTAAAGATCGTACTTGTGTTAAGTTACGTCCTGTAATGCCACAAAACTTCCTAATAGACCCTGTAGCAACAGATATTGATTCAGCTTTAGGCTGTGCTGTTGATGAGTTTGTCTCTAGTCACCTAGTAGAACAACTACAGGAAAAGGGTGTTTATCGTGATGAGCCTATCACTCAAGCACAGACTGACTTTAACTTAGAACCAGATCAAGACCTAACCTCATTCTCTGAGGACAAAGTACGTCTAACTAAGTATTATGGTTTAGTCCCTGCTCACTTGCTTAAGAAAGCTGAAGAGTCAGGATTAGAAGACGAAGAAGAGATTGAAGACATAGAAGTTTCCCTTATGGATAGTGATGAGGGAGATGAGGAAGATTCCTATTATGTAGAGGCTATGGTTGTTATTGCTAACAGCGGTGTTCTTCTTAAAGCGGAAAGAAACCCCTACATGATGCAGGATCGTCCTGTTGTTGCATTCCCTTGGGATGTCGTTCCTAGCCGTTTCTGGGGCAGAGGAGTATGTGAGAAAGGGTATAACTCACAAAAGGCTTTAGACACAGAACTACGCGCTAGAATTGATGCTCTATCCCTTACTATACACCCTATGCTTGCAATGGATGCCTCACGTATGCCTAGAGGCTCTAAGCCCAGTATACAGCCGGGAAAAGTTATATTAACTAATGGCGATCCTCGTGAAGTCCTACAGCCATTTAACTTTGGTAATGTCAATCAAATTACCTTTGCACAGGCTCAAGCACTTCAGACTATGGTACAGACAGCCACAGGTGCTATTGATTCAGCAGGTATCGCAGGATCAGTTAATGGTGAGTCAACTGCCGCAGGTGTCTCTATGTCCCTTGGTGCTATTATCAAGCGACACAAGCGTACATTAATAAACTTTCAAGAATCATTCCTTATTCCTTTCGTAACAAAGTCTGCTTGGCGTTATATGCAGTTTGAACCTGAAATGTACCCAGTAGCTGACTATAAGTTCCATACGTCTAGTTCTTTAGGTATCATTGCTCGTGAGTACGAAGTTACACAGCTTGTACAGTTACTACAAACAATGTCTCCTGATACACCTATGTATCCTAAACTAGTCACTTCTATCATTGACAACATGAACCTAGCTAATCGTGAAGAACTTATTGCTTTACTTGATCAAGCTAATCAGCCTAACCCTGAAGCACAGCAAGCACAACAACAGGCACAACAAGCTGAGTTGGCTTTCCAAGCGGCACAAACAGCGGCACTCAATGGACAAGCACAAGAGTCTCAGTCTAGGGCGCAGAAGATGGCTATGGAAACTCAGGTTATTCCACAAGAGTTGGAGATTGACAGAATTAAAGCTGTCACTACTAATATTCACTCAGGAGATCAGGACGACAAAGAATTTAAGAAGCGTCTTGAAATATCCAAACAACTCTTGAAGGAACGAGAGGTAGCTATTAAAGAGAGGGCTAACTAATGGCTAAAGACTCTAGGTTAGAAAGAGCAGGAGTTAGTGGTTATAATAAACCTAAGCGTACTCCTAATCACCCAACTAAATCTCATGTAGTTGTAGCAAAGTCAGGTGATCAAATAAAGACTATTCGCTATGGACAGCAAGGTGTTTCTGGTGCAGGATCAAATCCCAAGACTGCATCGGAAAAAGCAAGACGTAAATCTTTTAAAGCAAGACACGCTAAGAACATCGCCAAGGGTAAAATGTCTGCGGCATACTGGGCAAACAAATCAAAATGGTAATAGGAGGCATTTATGCCACAAGGTAAAGGTACATACGGTAGTAAAG
>ERZ1046876.1894-NODE-1894-length-13132-cov-5.378833_pt1 | contig 13132 bp, 9 predicted proteins | sample MGYA00383094_ERZ1046876 | MGnify/ENA primary metagenome ERZ1046876 (study PRJEB29581, sample SAMEA5548364) | metagenome | biome: marine; feature: coastal; material: water | depth 50 m | study: Short-term variability in the microbial, nano- and picoplankton...
CCTGCTCATCTCTGTCGCCCGTTGTCTGACAAATACGCTGGATAATATTTATGAGTAGTTGAGCATCTATGCCTTGCTTTAGGCACAGGCCCGCGAAAGACAAAGCCAACTCATGTCTGGAACCTTCAGACCAAAGCTGGGTAATCTCGCCACATGCCCCCAGAAAAGAGACTGCCTTTAGCAACTCAGAGTATTCAACCTCAAGCGCGTCAGAGTTAAACTCAGTAAAGTTCAAACTCTCTCCATTTGGATGAATGGACGGCGGGATCATTGTTTGTGCGCCATCGCCCCGCAGTTCAACCAGAGTAGATTTAGGCCCATTAGCGTTGAATTTCTTAGTCGGACCAAAAGATGTGGCTCGATACAGATAGTGGCCACTGTCGGCTGTACCTCGATCAAACTGTGCAAGGGCTTTGGGCAGTATAAGATCCGCCAAAGCCTTTGCCTCCAGACAGTCTAGGTCAACGTCCATAACATCGGACTTAGGCCCAAGAAGAAGTCCTAGATTACCCTCATTGGATAGTGCTTCTTCTAGAGATTTACCCTGATCTGGCCAATTTGTATCCGCTGGTATTTTAGATTGTGGATACAGTTCAAGATAAGCGTCTTGAGCGCATAATACTGATATATTCATGAATTAAGTTTCCAAGACAAACGGCATTTAACGCTTGTCATTTTTTTAGGATAAAAGCCTATCCAAGCTAATTCGCGGCAATTTTAATCATTGGGGAAGTAGCTTTGCGGGTATCCCTCATGAGGGGTCCGCAGGTAGGCACGTGTGCGTAAAAACGAAACCACGGGTATCCCGCGCACTCAGGGTCCGATGATTCGCATATTACTTGATTAGAGAGAACAAATCAAGTACAAATGTAGATAAATGATTGAAATTAATGTTTTTTCTTATTTTAAGGTGATTTGAAAGAGAGTACTCATTTTGTTGGTTAATCTCAATCCACGCCTCGTTTCACAATCACTTCAACTCGCAAAGGTCACTATCAACTCGCAGTACTTTCAAGCTAAACCGCGACGCTGCTCTTACAGAGTGGCGCTCTCTTATCGCCTCATAAAATGCACGCTCTCCAGGCTTCTGATGCTTGAGCCGATTTGTCTGACAGCACCCGAAAGAGGGATGTTAAAGAAGCTTATTCAAGCTTTCCAAGGCCTCGTGGATCAATGCTGCCTTTTCGGGGCCTAATTGTTCAACCACAGTAGCATTCTGATGAATGGCTGGTTGGCGTACGTTTTGAACAAGATCTAAACCCATATTGGTAAGAACCAATGTAACCTGCCTTTGATCTTCACGGCTTATTTGCCGCTGAACAAGCCCGTCTGATACCATCCGATCAACCATTTTTGTCAGCGCTGGCGGGTTCATTAGAACGACTTTAGCCAAGTCACTCATCGTTAGATTGGTGGTTTGATCCAAAGTTTCCAATACCCGCCATGTCTCAACCTGAATTCCATAAGAGTTTAGTTGCTTGTTCAAGTTAACGTGCAATTTCCGATGCGTTGATGCCACCGCGTAGGAAAAATACTTGTCGAGTGGTAATGGGCTAGACGTCATTTTTTTGTTCCAAATCTCAAATGTTGTCTGAATTTAGTTGACTTGGAAAGGAAAATCAATTGCGATACTGTGTAATCCAAGATGAGCAACCAAAAAATGCAAGTATCGAATTGGAAATTTTCTTCTGTTGGTGTGCCACATACCATTGCTTCACCTTTTGATGAGCGATTACTAAGCCCATCAAAGGCATTTCGCATTGCGCTTTTGATACCTATGTGCGGCTCTGCAGGGCTATGGGCGCCTTCATGTATTGCCTGCGCTCAGGTTGCCGTTGAGGAATTAAACAAAGCCGATGGTATTGCAGGACGTCAAGTGCAATTGATAATGGTCGATACTGCAATCGAGACCAATGCACCCGTTGAAGAGCTCATAAATTCGCTTATTGAAACGGAATCGGTGGATGCAATTGTGGGCATGCATATTAGTTCAATGCGTCAAAGACTAAGCAAAGTTGTGCAGGGCCGCATTCCATATATTTATACCCCTCTTTATGAGGGCGGCGAAAACGGTAAGGGAATATTTGCAATAGGCGAAACACCATCACAGCAACTTGGTCCTGCAATGGAACATTTGCAAGCAGTTTACCGACCTAAAAAATGGGCCCTAATCGGAAATGATTATGTTTGGCCTCGATCTTCAAATGCTTACGCTAAAAACAAAATTGCGTCGCTGGGAGCGGGGATAAGTTATGAAAAATATATCCCATTTGGCCAGTTAGATTTTTTCAGAGAAATTGAGGAAATCACCGCGTCCGGCAGCGAAGCCGTATTAATTTCTTTAGTGGGCCAAGATGCTGTTCAATTCAATCGAAATTTTGGGGCGTTAAACGCGCATGAAACTATGATCAGATTGTCCTGCGCTATTGAGGAAAATGCACTTTTGGCAAGCGGATCTGTCGGTCTGAAGCGTCTGTTTTCCTCGTCTTCTTATTTTGCTTCTCTTAAGTCTGAACAGAACTCTGCTTTTAAAGAAAAATACTATACATTGCATGGAGATCGGGCCCCAATGCTGAATGCTTTGGGTCAATCAACATACGAAGGCGTTCAGTTTTTGAAAGGACTGGTACAAACCCATGGACAGAACTGGTCGGAATTCGATAAGTCACATAGTAGACCGCTGATTTATAAAAGCGTACGCAACTCAAAATTTGTTTCAAACGACCAAAAATCATCACCAATTTATTTGGCTAGAGCAGATGGTGTTCTGTATAGTGTTGACAAAAAATTAGTAAAAACAATGGATTAAAGTTTTTAATTGAAAAAGAAACTAAATACTTGAAATGGAAAGTAAAATAATCCAACGTTGACCTGATACAGATTCGAGGTCCTTAGAGCATTAGTGTGCCCTCGCAATCCAGGGGAGGTCGCGCTTATGCTGATTGTTAATCTGGCTATTGCTTTAGCTGTTTTATTGGTCGGAATTTGGTTTTTTCAACGGTACTTTGCGAAAGCCACTCGGGACATGGCGCTTGTGCGGACCGGTTTTGGTGGACAGAAGGTTGTGTTAGATGGCGGCTGTCTTGCTCTTCCAATTTTGCATCAAATACAAAAAGTTTCGATGGGTGCTATTACGCTTCGCATTGAGCGCAAAGGGGCTGCGTCTCTTTTGACAGATGATCGGCTTAGGGCTGATGTTGATATGTCTTTTGAGTTCCGCGTGGCGCCGTCAAAAACATCTGTCGCACTGGCGGCACAGTCGCTTGGTGGACGCATCTCGCGCTCTGGTGCGGATATTGAAGAATTACTGTTTGGAACAGTTTTAAATGCCATTCAGAATGCGGCGGCCATTCGCCAACTAACAGAAATTCATACTGACAGAGCCGCTTTTACAGAAGAGGTGTCACAAGCTATTTCAGAGCAGGCAAACAAATTTGGCCTCGAACTCATTTCCGGTGCGTTGCTGTCTACGGATCAGAGCGATTTAAGCCAGCTAAATGAGCAAAATATCTTTAATGCAGAAGGTATGCGAAGAGCAGCGCAATTGGTTTCGGATCAGCGAAAAGAGCGCGTATTAATCGAAACAGAGGCTGAAATCTCTATCCGTGAAAGCAAGCTGCTCGAGGTCCAGCGGCGTTTAGATATTGAACGATCAACGCGCGAGGCGGAAATCGCCCAAAGAGAACATCTGGTTAGATTGCAAGCAGAGTCTGAGGCGTTGTCTGAGGTGCACAAGATCGAAGCCCAAAAGTCATCGGAAACGGCTCGCATAGAGCAGCAGCAGGATATTGAATCCGCTAAGGTTAAAAATGACGAGGTGCTAAGGCGCAAAGAGATGACCGCCATTCTTGCGCTTGAGGAAACTAAAATACAAAACGAAATGCAACTTGCTCAGTTGCGTGCTGAAGAGGCTAAAGTAAAGGCAAGCGAAGAATCATCACGCGCGCAGGTGCTGTTGGCGGCCGAATCCGTACAAAAACAAAAAGAAAAGGCAATTGCTGAACGCGATCAAGAAATTTCCTTGCTTAAACTGGAAAAAGAGTTGGCAATCGAAAGAGCCAGAGTCAAAAACGACTCTGAGACACAAATTGCCCAGGCAACGGCCAGTGCGAAGGCCGTTCAGACAAAATCCGAAGCAGATTTACAGCGTATGGAGGCCGAGGCCAAAGGCCGAGCCGCCCAGATCGCTGCCGAAAATGGCCTTAGTGAAGCTGTCATTGCAATGCGATTGGAAGAGCGTAAGCTTGACCGCCTCCCTGAAATCATGACGCAAATGATGAAACCGGTGGAAAAAATTGACTCCATTCGCATCAACCAAATTGCCGGAATTGGCGGGGGCGCAAACGAGCCTAACGGAGGCGTAGACGGCGCCTTTGGGGCGGCCATGGATCAAATTCTTGGGATGGCTGTACGGTTGCCCGCCATGAAGCAAATGGGCGAGGAAATTGGTGTTGACTTTGATGCAAACCTCGCTGGTCGCACGGCAGATTATGCCAATCGCATCAAATCTAAAACAGAAACCGAAAAAGACAAAAAACCTTAGGGAGAAAACTATGAAACTCAACAGAAGAAAATTTTTAGCAACAACAGCTGCAGTGGCTGCCGCCGTCGCAGTGCCCAGTATTTCACTTGCTGGCGATACAATAAAGCTTGGATCGGTATTGGACACATCTGGCGGTTTTGATGCCTATGGAAAGCCAATGAACATGGCGCTTCAGCTTGCTGTTGAAAAAATTAATGCCGACGGTGGCCTTTTGGGCAAGCAGGTAGAAGTAATCGGCTACGATACTCAATCTGATATGGCCCTTTATACTCAATACGCCCAACAGCTTGTCCGACAGGATAAAGTTGATGTGGTTCATGGTGGTATTTTATCTGCGTCACGCGAAGCTATTCGCCAGACTATGAGAAAATCTAAAACTCTGTACTTCTATAATGTTTTGTATGAGGGCGGTGTTTGCGACCGAAATATCTTTATCAACGGTGTAACGCCAGCTCAGCAGGTAGAAGCTTTGGTGCCTTATGCGATGGGTAAATCTGGCAAGAAGGTATATATTTTAGCTGCTGACTATAATTATGGTCAAATCACCGCCGAGTGGATCAAAAAGTATGTTGCTGAAAATGGCGGCGAAACTGTTGGTCTTGATTTCTTCCCGCTGGATGTGTCTGATTTCGGCTCGACAATCGCAAAAATTCAGTCCGTTGGCCCGGACTTGGTGATCGCACCATTGGTAGGCGCTGCGCATTTGTCATTTTTCCGTCAATGGGCGGCCTCAGGGATGAAAGATAAAATTGCACTGGCCTCAACCACAATGGGTGTGGGCAATGAGCATAAGGTGTTAAGTGCGGCCGAAACGGACGGCATAATGGTTGCTTACAACTATTCTCAAGACATAGACAGCCCGGCCAATAATGCGTTTAAGGCAAACTGGGAAGCGGCCTTCGGAGATAGCAACTCTATTCATGAAATTGCAGTTTCCAACTATCAAGGCGTCCTGACTTGGGCCGAGGGTGTTCGGGCGGCAGGAAGCCTGGATCGAGATGCGATTATTGCTGCTCTTGAAACCGGTATTTCCATCGACGGCCCGGGGGGCAAGGTCACGGTAGACCCCAAAACCCACCATGCAGTTCTTGATGTTCATTTAATGGAAATGGAAAATCAGGGAATGCGGGTTGTTAAAACGCTGTCCCAGCGCCAACCGATTGATACCCAAGCGGTTTGTGATTTGGCGGCCAATCCAAACGATAACACACAGTATGAAATCAAATTCTAAAGCAATTTGATTCACGGATAAAAATATCCCACGTCGCCAACCTCTGTTGGCGGCGTAACGCGCCCAAACATGACAGGTAAAAAATGGATTTTGGCTTCGTCCTTTTGGTGGAAATTCTCTATGCGGTCGCTTCACTTGCCCTCATCAGTGCGGGTTTGGCGGTTGTTTTTGGGATGATGAAGGTGATTAATTTGGCGCATGGGGAATTCATGATGCTTGGAGGTTACGCCGCTATTACCTCTGCAAACATGGGCGTAAATATATTCATAGCAATGTTGATAATCGCTCCGATTGTTGTTGGGCTTATTGGATTAATAGTAGAGCGTCTGGTGATCCGCCACCTTTACGGTCGACTGGTTGATACCATGCTCGCGACTTGGGGGCTCAGCCTGTTTTTTATCGGTTGCGCGACGATGATTTTTGGGAACACGACAACCGGTATTTCAACGCCAATTCCTGGCTTTGCCGTTGGCGACTATCAAATCAATGGCTATAATTTCTTTATAATTATTGTTTCAGTGGTTCTAATCTTGGCGATGTTGGCGGTGCTAAAAACCACACGCCTGGGGTTGATTGCGCGCGGTACAATGCAAAATCCGGACATGGCGTCCGCTTTGGGCTATTCACCAGACCGGATCTATATGGCAACATTTTTTGTGGGCTCAGCGCTTTCAGGTTTTGCCGGCGCTATTTTGGCGCCCTTGGTGGGGCTGGTTCCAACCTCGGGCGGCGCCTTTATCGCAAAAGCTTTCATCACAGTGATAGCAGGTGGCCCGGCTCTGATTTCCGGACTTTTATCAAGCAGCGCATTGTTTGGCTTTGTCGGTCAGGTTTTTTCCTTTGCGGCCTCTCCTGTGATCGGGGACGTTGCCATGCTCATCGCGGCTGTGATTTTGCTACGCCTTTTGCCGAAGGGTGTCACGGGCCGTTTTTTCAAGGGTAAGCTCTAATGCCTAAAAGCTGGCAAAAAGAAAGTGCTATTGTCATCGCGATTGCTTTGATTTTGGTTTATGCACTGCCCTTTGCAATCAATACCTTCACCCTTTCGGTTTTATTAATCTATGGGATGTTGGGGCTCAGCCTAGGGCTAATTTGGGGCTTTGGCGGCATCTTGTGCTTTGGGCAAACTGCTTTTTTTGGGCTTGGGGCTTATGCCTATGCGATTTCAGCCATCAATATTGGTGAAAGTACACTGCCTCTGATTTTCTCCATTCTAGTTCCGGCTGCCTTTGCCGCCTTGATGGGCGCGATGATGTTTTATGGACGTCTGGCAGATGTTTATCTCGGCGTGATCACATTGGTGGTGACTTTAATTTTGTTTAAATTCATTAATTCTACGGCGAGCCCAATTTATGTTATCGGTGAAGCACGGCTAGGAGGCTATAACGGCATTCCTGGTTTTCAAACTTTGAACATACCTGGCAGGCCTGACGACTATATTTGGGGCGACGCATTTTACTATTTTTGTTTTGCGGCTTTGGTGATTGTATATTTGCTTGTTTCATGGCTGTTGCGGTCAAGTTTTGGCCGGATTGCCATCGGCATTCGCGAAAATGATGAACGCATGTCGTTAATGGGATATGATACCCGTGCTCGAAAAACTGTTCTTTTTGCAATAGGCGCCGCCATTGCGGGATTGGCAGGTGGTCTATTTGCAAATTGGGCTGAAATAGTCACCCCGGGCTTATTTAGCCTAGGCCAATCAGCAGAGATAATTATTTGGTGCATTGTCGGTGGTCTTGGCACCCGCTTGGGTCCCATCATTGGCGCCGCAAGCCTCGCCTATTTAAAGTTTCTGCTGGGTCAGCAATCAATGATTGACAACACATTGATCATGGGCCTGATCCTTGTTTTATTTGTGTTGTTTTTGCCAAAGGGTATTGTTCCAGCAATTTCGGACCTTTGGGCTGCAAGCTTTGGCCGGCGCCGAAAGCGGCTGCGTAAATCTCGCCGTGGCACTCGGGTGATGTCCAATGGTTGAAGTGGCGCTAGAAACCAAAAATCTGAGCATGCGCTTTGGCGGCATCTGCGCGGTAGACAACGTAGATTTCAAGCTAAACGCTGGTGAGTTGCGTTGTCTAATTGGCCCAAATGGCGCAGGTAAAAGCACGTTTTTTAAATGTGTTACAGGCCAGTTAGAGCCAACCGGCGGTCAAGTGTTTATGCGCGACGAAGAGGTTACAGGCTGGTCACCACATGAAATCGCGTCATTAGGCGTGGGTATAAAAACTCAAGTTCCAAGTGTTTTGGACGGTCTCACGGCATTTGAGAATATCTGGTTGGCAGCCAGGCGCTTTCTATCCGTCACAGATGCCAATAGAATGACGGATGAGGTCATATCGCGACTGTCCCTTGGTGACATAATTAATTCAGATGTAGGCCAGCTTGCCCATGGAGAGCGCCAGCGTGTTGAACTGGGCATCGTGATGGCGGCGGACCCTTGGTTGATATTGCTGGATGAGCCGGCAGCAGGAATGTCGGCAAAGGATGTGGATAGCTTGACCAACATCATTCATGAGATGCTGAAATCGGCCGCTGTGATCATTGTGGAACATGATATGCAATTCATTCGCTCAATCGCCTCTACGGTGAGCGTTTTTCATCAAGGCGCCATGTTAATTGAAGATCACGTGGACCGTGTGATGGCCGATCAGACCGTGCGCAACGTTTATTTGGGAAAGAAGGCCTAGATGGAAAACGAGCGCAACATAGCTTTGAATGTAACCGGGCTTTCGGGTGGATATGGCAAAGTTCCCGTGCTTCATGGCGTAGAGTTTTCGGTGGCGGAAAACGAAATTGTCGGTGTCTTGGGGCATAACGGCATGGGAAAATCAACTCTGTTAAAATCGCTCATGGGGTTTTTGCCAGCCAATACAGGCACAATGCGGTTTTTCGGTACAGAAATTAATGGATTGTCTCCAAATGAACGGGCTAGCTTGGGGCTTGGATATGTTCCGCAAGGACGTGGCATATTCCCTCAGCTTTCCGTTCTTGATAACTTGCGATTTGCCTATCAAGATTATGGCGAGGAAAGCGAAGAGCACGCTCTTCAAGTCATTTTATCCGATTTTCCACGTCTCAATCGGCTGCTGTCTCGCCAAGGGGGTGCGCTGTCTGGGGGTGAACAACAGCTTTTGGCGCTTGCCCGGTGTTTGATGGGCGCTCCAGATTTCTTGCTTTTGGACGAGCCGACAGAAGGTATTCAACCTTCAATCATCGAAGAGATGGCCGAAACTCTTCTGGCGCTTAAGAAAAAACGCGGCCTGTCGATTTTATTAGTCGAACAGAATTTTGATTTCATCAAGGATCTGTCTGACAGGGTACTTGTGCTTGAGCGCGGCCGTATTTCCGGTGAATTGTCAAAAACAGAATTGGCTGATCAAGCCAAAGTAGATCAGTTCTTAGGGTTTGGAACCGCGCGGTCGACGCGCGAAAATTCACCCTCAGGCAATGCAACTATCAAAAGCTCTGCCCCTTCGAAATCAGATCGAACTACAATCGAAATTCCTCAACGCTCGGTGATAAACATGACCATAAAACGTCCTTCCTTGGCCCAGATGCGGGCTATGGCTGAAAAATTCAATATGAGCCTGACTGATGAAGAACTGGCCGAATATAATGAAATCATGGAGCCTTATATCCAAGCCTATGATCGGCTGGATGCCACGCCTGATAACCTGCCTAGTGTTCGCTATCCTCGCGCGCCGGGACATTTTCCTGATTTTTCGGAAAACCCCCTTAATGCATGGTATGTCAAAACTGAAGTACGTGGCGCAATGGATGGCGCTCTCAAAGGCAAGCGCATTGCGCTTAAGGATACCATTTGCCTTGCTGGTGTTCCCATGATGAATGGCTCATCCATCATGGAGGGATACACACCCGAAATTGATGCCACGATTGTGACCAGAATGTTGGATGAAGGCGCAACGATTGCAGGCAAAGCCCATAGTGAAAATTTTTGCTTGTCTGGCGGCTCGCATACAAATGCGAAAGGCCCCATCCATAACCCATGGAAACACGGCTATATGGCAGGTGGATCTTCTGGAGGATCTGCTGCTTTGGTTGCCGCTGGCGAAGTTGATATGGCAATTGCCGGAGATCAGGGTGGATCCATTCGAATTCCTGCGTCAAACTGCGGGGTTTATGGTATGAAACCTTCGCATGGATTGGTGCCCTACACAGGCGTTATGCCAATTGAACAGACGATTGATCATGTTGGCCCAGTGACCAATAATGTCGCCGACAATGCACTTTTGCTAGAAGTTCTGGCCGGGGAAGATGGTCTTGATCCGCGGCAGTATAAACCGCAGGTTTTTCGTTACACAGAAGCGTTGGGTCGCGGTGCACATGGTTTGCGTATCGGAATTTTAAAGGAAGGGTTTCATAGGCCTGAAAGCGAGCCAGATGTAGACCAAAAAGTGCTATCTGCTGCTGAAAAATTTCGCGAAATTGGGGCAATCGTCGAAGAAATTTCGGTCCCTGAACATCATCTGGCGGTCGATTGCTGGACAGCAATTTTGGTTGAGGGCCTGCAAGATCATATGATGAATGGAAATTCGGGGGGGTCAAATTACAAGGGCTTGTTTTTACCTTCCCTGATGGATCATATGGCACAATGGCGAAATAGATCTGATGAGCTCACTCATTCCTTGAAAGTTTGCATGTTTCTTGGCGAGTATTTTCAAGAACAATACCGGGGCCGCTTTTACGGAAAAGCTCAAAACTTGATGCGCAAAGTCAATGAAAAATATACTGCAGCTTTAAGCCAATATGATGTACTGTTAATGCCAACCTTACCAATGAAAGCGCAGAAAATTCCACCAGCGGATTGTTCAATAAGTCTTTACGTGCAGCGTGCCTTTGAAATGATCGGTAACACGGCCCCGTTTAATGGTGGCTTGCCGGCGATGAATGTTCCATGTGGACTGAGCGAAGGACTGCCAATTGGCATGATGCTGGTTGGGCGGCAATATGGTGAATTAAAAATTTATCAGGCGGCTCATGCATTTGAACAAATCGGCGATTGGCGCGTAATGTAGATAGGGAGTTTTAAAGTGTCTATTCTAAACGAAAGTCTGGCGCCAAGTTTGGCACAGCCGTTTTCCGAACAAAAAAGACAAAATGAAACATCCCAAAGCGTGCCGCAAGATGGGACCTCTTATCTTTCAGGGGATACAAACCAACCTCTTCATTTTAAAACAATTCCCCAGATGTTGCGCGAAACTATTTCGCGGCATGGGCCAAGGGATGCTGCAGTTTTCCCTGATCAAAATAGGCGGTTGACATATTATGATTTTGATCGAGAAATTGATGCTCTGGCCACTGGTCTTTTTGCGCTGGGTCTAGACAAAGGGGATCGGGTTGGTATTTGGTCGCCCAATCGATACGAATGGATTTTAACCCAGTTTGCAACCGCCCGTATTGGCTTGATTTTGGTCAATATTAACCCCGCCTATCGTTTGTCCGAGCTTGAATACGCGCTTAACAAGGTTCAATGCAAAGCTCTTGTTTTGGCTGAAAGCTTTAAAAATTCACACTATCTGGAAATGCTTCAAGATTTGGCCCCCGAACTTGCACACTGTGAACCCGGTCGGCTTAATGCTTCTAAACTGCCTTCTCTAAAGATTGTGGTTTCGATGAGCGAAACGCCTCAAAGTGGGATGTTAAGCTTTCAGCAAGTCACGCAGCTTGGCGGGCCGGCTCAGCAGCTTCGCTTAGAGGCGATAACAGGCACCTTAAACCCAGATGATGCCATAAATATCCAATTTACATCCGGGACAACCGGGTCCCCTAAGGGCGCAACGCTTAGTCACTACAATATTATAAACAATGCTCGCTTTGTAACGGACCGTATCAATTTAACAGAGATGGATAGCCTATGCATTCCGGTTCCACTTTACCATTGTTTTGGAATGGTTATGGGGGCACTGGGATGTGTTAGCAAAGGGGCAACGATGGTCTTTCCTGGCCAAGGTTTCGACCCCGAAGAAACACTAAGAACACTTCAATCAGAGCGCTGCACAGCGCTTTATGGTGTCCCAACAATGTTTGTTGCCATGCTCCAAAAAATGGAAAGTCAATCTTTTGATTTGACCTCACTGCGAACTGGAATTATGGCCGGTGCGCCTTGCCCAATAGATATAATGGAGCGGGTTATCAGTGAAATGAATATGACCGAAGTCACTATTTGTTACGGGATGACCGAGACTTCGCCTGTGTCATTCCAAAGCTTTGTGGATGACCCCGTTGAAAAAAGATGCAGTACAGTGGGGCGTATTCACCCCCATTTAGAGGTGAAAATTATTGATGAAGACAGCAAGATCGTTCCGGTCGGAACCAGCGGACAGCTTTGTACACGTGGCTATTCTGTGATGAAAGGCTATTGGGGCGACGAAGAAAAAACACGCGACTGCATTGTTGATGGGTGGATGTTAACCGGTGATCTTGCAGTGATCGATAGTGAAGGCTTTTGCGATATCGTTGGCCGGGTTAAGGATATGATCATAAGGGGCGGCGAAAATATTTACCCACGAGAGGTTGAAGATTTTCTGTTTCGCCATCCAGATATTTCGGAAGTTCAGGTGTTTGGCATCCCAGATGAAAAATTCGGAGAACAGGTTTGCGCTTGGGTTGTCGCGTCGCCCAATAAAGAAATATCAGCAGAAGCGGTGCGTTCTTTTTGTGAAGGTCAAATTGCACATTATAAAATTCCCAAGCACATCGCTATAGTCAAAGAATTGCCCATGACCATTACTGGCAAGCCACAAAAGTTTGTGATGCGCGATAAAATGATAGAGTTCCTGCAGACCACTAACTGAGTAAATGAAGCATATAGCGGTTGATAGCGGTGATCTAGAAAAACATAATAAATACATATCTATATAGGTTAATATTAATGTTATACTACTGACAAAGACGAACTCAAGGTGGAGTACGTAAATCAGCCTTGTCAGAATAAACCACCTTGCCCACAATAGGCCCGTCAACTAGCCATGCGGCTATGCCTAATCAAGTTTCATTCTGCTACTTCAAAACCAGCCCTGAGATCATCCGACTCGCAGTCATGCTTCATGCAATGGCAAGGTATCCAACCGGTAATCCACCTCTAACCCCCAACCAATGTAGGTAGTGTAGGCAATGTAGGCATTTTGGAAAACTTTTCTGGGGAAATTCTCTGGGGACTTTTCGGATTTGCCTACATTGCCTACATTCCCTACACTCTTATCTCTCTTCTTTAACGAGGAAGGGGTATTAATATATAAGACACCCCCTCGTGTAAGCTGGATACACAAGCGGCACACACCCACTGGTCAGATAAAACCGTCAAGACCCGATGAAACGGTCTTATGAGGTTAGTT
>ERZ1046876.1896-NODE-1896-length-13115-cov-24.428867_pt1 | contig 13115 bp, 9 predicted proteins | sample MGYA00383094_ERZ1046876 | MGnify/ENA primary metagenome ERZ1046876 (study PRJEB29581, sample SAMEA5548364) | metagenome | biome: marine; feature: coastal; material: water | depth 50 m | study: Short-term variability in the microbial, nano- and picoplankton...
ATCAAAAAAAGAAAATATAATTGATTTAATTAATCAAATAAGATTAACTAATCCTAGGATAGCAATAAGAACTACATTAATAGTTGGATACCCTGGTGAAACGGAACAAGAGTTTAATGAACTAAAACAATGGGTTTCTGAAACTAGGTTTGATAGATTAGGTTGTTTTACATATAGTCACGAAGAAAACACTCATGCCTATAATTTAGTTGATGATGTTCCTGAAAATATTAAGATTAAAAGAATGAATGAAATTATGGATATTCAGTCTCAAATCTCTTTTGAAATAAATCAAACTAAAATCGGAAAGATATATAAATGTGTAATAGACAGAAAAGAAGGGGCTTTCTATGTGGGAAGAACAGAACATGATTCACCCGATGTTGATAATGAAGTTTTAGTAGATGCAAGTAAATATTATTTAAAAATTGGTGATTTTACTAATTTAAAAATTAATAGTTCTACAGAATTTGATTTATATGGATCGCCAGAATCTTAATCATATAATGTATATTTATTAAAAAAGATTTGTCTTATATAGATTCTAACATATCAAATCACCTCCCTAATATCACTCTTGATTATATTAATGATAAAAAAAAATTAAATCCTTTTTATAACCGATTTAATGTTTTAGAAAATTATAAAAGTCAGTTAGATGAAAAGATAAATCAATATAACGATGATTTTAGAATAGTTTTAAGTAATCAACTTAAAAAGCAATATGAGTTAGTTTCAAATAAATCTGCTCAAGTTAAGTTAATAGAGAATTTAAAATTAAAAAACACTTTTACAGTTACAACCGGTCATCAGTTAAATTTATTTACTGGTCCTTTGTATTTTTTTTATAAAATTATTGATACAATAAATATTTGTAGAAAATTAAAAAAAAAACATCCACAAAATAATTTTGTCCCTGTATTTTGGATGGCATCAGAAGATCATGATTTTGAAGAAATTAATTTTTTCAATTTTAAAAACAAAAAATTTCGTTGGAATTTAAATCCTAAAGGTCCTGTTGGTAGGTTGAATACAGATGGATTAGAAAATGTTTTAAATGAAATGAAAAAGTATTTTAATTTTCCTGACTACAAAGAACTATTATCTCTTTTTGAATCATCCTATTTGAAACATAAAAATTTATCACTTGCTACGTTTAACCTTGTTCATAGTTTGTTTGGAAAATATGGATTGTTAGTTATTGAGCCAGACAACAAGCATTTAAAAAAGCTTTTTTCAGAAATCATTTTAGACGAATTGTTAAATAATAATTTAAATACAAATGTTATTAAAACTAATAATGAGTTAAATAAAATTTTTGATAATTCTTATACACCTCAAGTTAACTCTAGAGAAATTAATTTATTTTATATAAAAGATAATTTAAGAGCCAGAATAGAAAAGAATGATGAAGTATTTAATATTTTAGAAACAGATATTTCTTTTACAAAAAGTGAAATAATTAATGAGGTTAATAATAATCCAGAAAGGTTTTCCCCAAATGCATTATTAAGACCAGTTTATCAAGAATTTATTTTACCAAATTTAGCATATGTTGGTGGTGGAAGTGAAATTGCTTATTGGCTTCAGCTTAAAGAGTATTTTAATTTTAAAAAAATCACCTTCCCTATACTCTCTGTTAGATCATCTGTTTTGTTTGTTTCAAAAAAGCAAAAAGATAAATGTGAAAAATTTAAAATTTCTATATCTAATTTATTCAATAAGTCAAATAAATTAACACAACTTTATTTGATTAAAAATTCCAAAATAAAAATTGATTTGTCCAATCAAAAAAATGCAATTAAAGAAAATTTTTCACAATTTCATAAGTTAGCCAAACTCACTGATAAATCTTTTTTAGGAGCTGTTAGGGCGCAGGAAAAAAAACAGATTAAAGGGATTGAGAATCTTGAAAAACGATTAATTAGAGCCGAAAAGAGGATACATGAAGATAATTTGTCAAGGTTATTTGTTTTAAAAAATGAATTATTTCCAAATGATTCTTTTCAGGAAAGACAAGTTAATTTTTCTACTTTTTTTAAAGAAAACGGATATGATTTTATAGAGATTCTGATTAAAAATTTAGATCCATTTAAAAAAGAGTTTTTAATTCTGGAATTTTAATTAATTTCCATTGAATTTTTTTATGATTTAGTAGTAATTTTGAATATGGAAGATAAAGTACTTATAATTGATTTTGGATCACAATATACTCAATTAATCGCTCGAAGGGTAAGAGAGTTATTTGTTTACTGTGAAATTCACCCATATAATAAATTAGATATTGATTTAGATTCCTTTAAAGCTATTATACTTTCAGGATCTCCATTTTCAGTGAGATCCGAGGATGCTTTACATATTGATCTTTCAAACATTAAGGGTAAGAAACCGCTTTTAGGAGTTTGCTATGGTGCTCAATATATAGCACATTTTTTTGGAGGTAAAGTTATCCCTTCAAATAAAAGAGAATATGGAAGAGCTAAATTAAATAACATAGATTCGTTCAGTAAATTATTTGATAAAATTGAGTTAGGGTCTCAAGTATGGATGAGTCATAGCGATACAATTGAGAATCTTCCATCAAATTCTAAATGTATTGCAAGCACTCAAGATGTTAAAAATGCTGCTTATTCAATTGAAGCAGAGGATCTTTATGCTATTCAATTTCATCCTGAAGTTTACCATTCTAAAGATGGTAAGCAAATATTAGAAAATTTTCTAATAAAAATAGCTAATATAAAACCTGATTGGACTCCAGATGTTTTTTCAGAAAAAACAATTCAGGAAATAAAAGAAAAAGTTGGTCAAGACAAAGTGATTCTTGGTCTTTCTGGAGGAGTTGATTCCACTGTAGCAGCAGTTTTAGTTCACAAGGCTATTAAAGAAAATCTTCATTGCATTTTTGTAAATAATGGATTACTTAGAAAAAACGAGTTTAATGATGTGTTAGATCAATACAAGGGAATGGGCTTAAATGTTAAAGGAGTTGATGCCTCAAAGTATTTTATTGATAAGTTGACTGGAGTTAGTGATCCTGAACAAAAAAGAAAAATTATTGGAAAGGCTTTTGTAGATATATTTGACCAAGAGTCAAAGCTAATTAATGGAGCTAAATGGTTAGCTCAAGGGACTATTTACCCTGATGTTATTGAATCAATTTCAGTAAAGGGCCCTTCTGCTACTATTAAATCACATCATAATGTTGGAGGACTTCCAGATTTTATGAAACTTTCTGTTGTTGAGCCCTTAAAAATGCTTTTTAAAGACGAAGTGCGCAGGGTAGGAAAAAGTTTAGGAATTGAAAATAAACTTTTAAAAAGACACCCTTTTCCCGGGCCTGGATTAGCAATTAGAATATTAGGAGATATTTCAAATGAAAAAGTAAGAATTCTTCAAGAAGTAGATCATATATTTATTTCGGGCTTATTAGATCATGATTTGTATGATAAAGTTTGGCAAGCAGGTGCGATATTATTGCCTATTAAAAGTGTGGGTGTTATGGGTGATGAAAGGACTTATGAGCAATGTGTAGCATTAAGAGCTGTTGAGTCAACAGATGGTATGACTGCTGATTGGGTAAATCTTCCTTATGAATTTTTACAAGAAGTGTCAAATAAAATTATTAATAATGTGAAGGGTGTAAATCGTGTAGTCTATGATATTAGTTCAAAACCACCTGCAACAATTGAATGGGAATAATGAGAGTTTCTAGAATTTTTTTTCTTTTTTTCTTGGTTTCTGCACTTGGCTTTTCTCAAGATGAAAATCAAAGTTTGGAATCTAATTCAGTTATTGAATTTGTAGAGCACAAGGTTAAGAGAAAACAAACTTTATATACTATTTCCAGTTTATACAATGTTCCAATAGATCTTATTAAAAAATATAACCCCTCTATAAAGGGTGACAAAATATCAAAAAAAATGGTATTAAAAATACCATTTATAACTACCGTTGTTTTAGAGAAATCTATTAAAGAAATTGTGGAGAAAGTTTCAGTACCAAGAAGAGTAAACCAAAATTTATTTGACAGTGTTCCTAAAAAAAAGTCAATTAAGTTTGGTTTTATAGCTCCTTTTAATTTAAATAAAATTGAAATCGATTCTATTGAAAACACAAAAAAATATTTAGAAAAGTTAAATCTTTCAACTTTATCTCTGGATTTTTATAGTGGAGTTCTTACTGCTCTTGAAACTGTAAAAAAATTAGGAATTAAAACACATATTGACACTTATGATAATAAAAATAGCCTAACAGAAATAGATAATATATCTAAAAATAAAAGCATTAACAGTTATGATTTTATTTTAGGTCCTCTTATCCCTAGAAATATTAACAGGCTTTCATCAAATCTTAAAGACTTAAAAACACCAATTGTTTCTCCTTTAACCTCAAAAAAAATTGAAATAAATAAGAATGTATTTCAGTCTATACCCAGTATTAATTCCCAAAGAGAGTTAATGTATGCTCATGTTGATAGTTTAATTATTAAAGATCCAGATCCTTGTGTTATGATAATTTATAACACATCTACTGAGCAAGTTAAGGAGGAGCTTTTGAAGCGTTTTCCTTACGCTGAACTTATTGATACTGATTTAACTAAGGGTCTAGTTGATCCTGAAATCACTGATTCTCTACTTGTTGAGCAAAAAAATAATTTAGTTTTTTTAGAATCTCAAAATTTGAATGTTATTACAAGTGTTACTTCCTTATTAAATTCTCAAATTTCAAAAGAAAGAAATATTAAACTTCTTTCAACCTTCAGATCTGAAACTTATGAAAATGAAAACATTTCGTATCAAAAATTAGGAAATTTAAATTTTACCTATCCATCTTATTTTTTTCCCAGTTATGGAGATGAATTAGATGAGTTAAATGAATTATTTATTGAAAATTACGGAAAACTTCCAAATAAAATAGCTCTTAGAGGTTATGAAATTACTTTAGATTTAATATTGCGCATTGCGCATCGGAGGAAGTTAACTAAATCAATTGATTTAGGAGAAACCAAATACTATCAGAACAGATTTAATTATAAAAATAAAGGACAAGGTTATATTAACGAATCGATACTACTTGTTAAGCATGATGATTTAGAAGTTATTGAAATCCCTTCAAAAAAATAAAACTTATTGAGTTTTAAATTTTAAATAGAGTCACTTTCTTTTTGTATTTTTGATCGCTTAAAAATATTAATGTCTAAAACCAAATATATATTTGTTACAGGAGGTGTAACTTCTTCGCTAGGAAAGGGAATTATTTCTGCATCTTTAGCTAAGTTATTACAATCACGTGGTTTAAGCGTTACTATCCAAAAACTAGATCCTTATATAAACGTAGATCCTGGAACCTTAAATCCTTATGAACATGGAGAATGTTATGTAACGTCTGATGGTGCTGAGACAGACTTAGATTTAGGTCATTACGAGAGGTTTTTAAACGTTGAAACATCTCAGGCTAATAACGTGACGACTGGGAAAATATATCAAACAGTTATCGAAAAAGAAAGAAGAGGTGATTTTTTAGGAAAAACGGTTCAAGTTATTCCACATATTACAAACGAAATAAAAAGAAGAATAAAGTTGCTCGGAACTACTAACGAGTACGATATTATAATTACTGAAATCGGTGGAACAGTTGGTGATATCGAGTCTTTGCCCTACATAGAATCAGTTAGACAATTAAGATGGGAATTAGGTAGTTCAAATAGTTTGGTTATTCATTTAACATTAATTCCATATTTATCTGCTGCTAAAGAACTCAAAACAAAACCTACCCAACATTCTGTAAAAACATTAATGGAAAGTGGAATTAACGCTGACATATTAGTTTGTAGAACTGAACATGATATTTCAGATGAAATAAAAAATAAATTAGCACTTTTTTGTAATGTCGATGTTGATTCAGTGATTCAATCTAAAGATGCATCAACCATATATGATGTTCCTTTGATGATGGAAAAAGAAAAGTTAGACACTGTTGTTTTAAGAAAACTTGATATTTCTAATTTTAGTTCTACAAGTATGTCTAATTGGACAGAGTTTGTAAATAGATTAAAATTTCCAAAAAACACAATAAATGTTGGTTTAATTGGTAAATATGTTGAATTACAGGACTCTTATAAATCTATTTTAGAGGCATTAGTTCATGCTGGTTCAGTTAACGAAACAAAAGTTGTTATTCATTCTATACACTCTGAGTTTATTGATGATGATCAAATTAAAAATCAAATCTCAAAGCTTGATGGTGTCATCGTTGCTCCTGGATTTGGATCTAGAGGAATTGAAGGAAAGATCAAGTCTATTAAATATGTAAGGGAAAATAACATTCCATTTTTTGGAATATGCTTAGGGATGCAAATGGCAGTTATAGAGTACTCTAGAAATATTTTAAATCTTGAGGGTTCTAATTCTACTGAAATGGATGAAAAAACTTTACATCCTGTGATAAGTCTTATGCAAGATCAAAAAAATATTATTAATAAAGGTGGAACGATGAGGTTAGGATCTTGGAGGTGTGATTTAGATAAAGGGTCAAAGGTTTTTAAAATATACAATTCGAAAACAATAACGGAAAGACATAGGCACCGTTGGGAACTTAATAATGATTATTTAATAGCTTTACAAGATTCAGGTCTAAAGACAAGTGGAATTAACTCAAAAACTGGATTGGTTGAGATAATTGAACTTCCAACTAATGATTGGTTTGTTGGAGTTCAGTTTCATCCTGAATATAAAAGTACTGTTGAGACACCACACCCATTATTTGTATCATTTGTTCAAGCTTGTTTAACCTACAATAATTCTAAAAATTAAAATGGAAGAAAATAAATTAGATATATATCAAATTATAGGATTTTTGTTTCTTATTGCTGCCGTTTTTTATTGGTTTAACGTAACTATTCCAAATCTTGAACAAAATGCACTTGATGAAAAAGAAATAATTTCACAAAATCAGAGCGAAGAAATTAATGACAATTCAATAAAAGATATAAATGATGTTGTAAGCTCTAGTTTAAATAGCACTTTTATAGATTCTAATTTAGAAAATGAAGAAGTAATTATTGAAAATGACGATGTTATTTTTAAATTCAATACCAAAGGAGGTTCTTTAACTGAACTTCAGTTAAAAGATTATGTTGACTATAAAGGAGATGACTTATTTTTGATTAAAAATAATAATCAAGACGTTAGCTTAAGTTTTGATCTTAAAAATGGAAATATAATAAATACTTCGGATTATAATTTTACCTACGAAATGGAAAGACAAGGTAAAATGAGTGTACTTAAAATGTATTTAATTGTTTCAAACGGTCAATCAATATTATTTGAATATAAAATTCCTAAGTCAGGATATATGATTGACTTTAATGTTAAGTCATCTGGTTTCTCATCTCTTATAAATTCTAATTCAAATGTAAATTTAAATTGGAATTTAGACGCTTTTAGACAAGCCAAAAGTATTGATTATGAAAACAGATACAGTCAGCTAATGTATCAGTTCGACGGAGATGACACAGACTATTTGAGTTCTTATACAGATTCTGATGACAGCGAAGACTCAGTTTCATGGATTTCTTATGGTCAACATTTTTTTAATTCTATTTTAGTTCTAGATTCACCGCTTAATAATGTTCAGTTTGAGTCAAAAAAACTATTTGAGGATGAAAGTAAAGAAGCAAAATTCACTAAAAACTATTCTTCAATAATTCCTTTAAATCTATCTGGCTCAGAGATTAACAGTCAAATGAAATGGTATTTTGGACCAAATGATTATGATATTTTAAAGCAATATGAAAACAAGATTTATGATTCTATTTATTTTGGATGGGGAATTTTTGGTATGATTAACAGGTTTATTTATTTTCCTTTTTTTGGATTTTTAAGTAAATATTTTTCCGCTGGACTTGCAGTAATTTTAATGACAATTGCCACTCGTTTGGTAATGTCTCCAGTTACTTACAAAACATATGTTTCTCAGGCTAGAATGAAAGTTATTAAACCTGAAATAACTGAGTTAAATGAAAAGTTTAAAAACGATGCAGTAAAGAGACAACAGGAAACTATGAAGTTGTACAATAAAGCGGGTGCTAATCCTTTACTAGGATGTGTCCCTGCGTTACTTCAGCTACCGGTATTTTATGCCTTATTCTGTTTTTTTCCAATTGCATTCCAATTAAGAGGAAAATCTTTTTTATGGGCTGAAGATCTATCTTCTTATGATACTATTGCTGAACTTCCTTTTAGTATTCCTTTTTATGGAGACCATATAAGTCTTCTACCTATATTAGCTTCAATCGCTATATTTTTCTATACAAAGATGTCTTCAGGTGCGCAAATGCAAACATCTCAACCAGGAATGCCTAATATGAAATTCATAATGTATTTAATGCCTGTTATGATGTTATTTTTCTTCAATAATTATGCTAGTGCATTTAGTTTGTATTATTTTATTTCAAACATATTAACAATCTTAATTATGATTTCGATTAAATATTTTATTATTGATGAGGAAAAAATAAGATTACAAGTTCAGGAGAACAAGAAAAAACCTACAAAGCAAAACAGGTTTCAAAGAAAAATGCAAGAAATGATGGAAGAAGCCGATAAACAAAGAAAGCTTCAGGGCAAGAAATAGTAATTTTTTCAATGTCTAATAAAAATACCAGAGTGGTTGTTGCTCTTTCAGGAGGAGTGGATTCAAGTGTGGCTGCACATTTACTTGTTAAGCAGGGTTATGATGTTGTTGGGATTTTTATGAAAAATTGGCACGATGAAACTGTTACTGTTTCAAATGAATGCCCATGGGTTGAAGATAGTTATGATGCAATGATTGTTGCAGAAAAATTATCAATACCTTTTCAAACAATCGATTTAAGCAAAGAATATCAAGAAAGAATTATTGATTACATGTTTAATGAATATAAGATTGGAAACACTCCTAATCCTGATGTGTTATGTAACAGGGAAATAAAATTCGATGTTTTTTTAAAAATAGCTAATAATCTAGGGGCCGATTATGTAGCAACTGGTCATTATTGTAGAGTAGTTAAAAAAAATACTCATTTTAGTCTTTTGGCAGGAAAAGATCTTAATAAAGATCAATCATATTTTTTATGTCAATTGTCTCAAAAACAACTTTCTAAAGTCATGTTTCCTGTTGGAGATTTAAATAAAAAAGAAGTCAGATTAATTGCTAAAAAACAAAGACTAGTGACTGCTGAGAAAAAGGATTCCCAAGGCTTATGTTTTGTTGGAAAAGTTAAACTTCCTGAATTTTTACAACAAAAACTAAAAATAAAAAAAGGTTTAGTTATTAAGGTTTCTAGTAATAATAGTAATTGTTTTAAGACACTTGATTATGATAATCATTCAATTGAAAATTTGCATAAACTTGCTAAGTCAATTGATTATTCTGTAAATGATGGTGATGTTGTTGGGGAGCATGATGGTGCACATTTTTTTACAGTTGGTCAAAGAAAAGGGCTGGCTATTGGCGGAAGTAAAGAACCTTTGTTTGTTATTAAAACTGATGTTATAAATAATATTGTTTTTGTAGGAGAGGGTAAAAATCATCCAGGTTTATTTAAAAAAGTTTTATTTATTAAAAATAAAAATTTTCATAAGCTAAGATCCGACATTGATTACCAAAATTCAGACAATAAATTTGAATCTAGAATAAGATACCGACAGCCTCTTCAGAAATCGAAACTAGTTTTAGATAAGGATGGTGTTTTTATGGTTTTTGAAAACATGCAGTCTGCTATTAGCAAAGGTCAGTTTGCAGTGTGGTATAAAAATAAAGAGCTTATTGGTTCTGGTGTTATAGATTGATACTACAGATTTATCTCTACTTGATTTCTTAAAATATCATCAATATTTTCTCTTTTCCTTATTTCAATTGCTTTATTATTTAAAAAAAGAATTTCAGAGGGCTTGTATCTAGAATTATAATTACTAGCCATTGTAAAGCAATAAGCTCCTGCATTTTTAAAGCATAAAACATCTCCTTCGTTTATTCTTGAAATTCTTTTATTGTTTGCAAAAGTATCCGTTTCACATATATATCCTACAACAGAATAAAATCTTTCATTATCATCTGGATTCGAAATGTTTTTTATATCATGATTTGATCCGTACATCATTGGTCTTACAAAGTGATTAAAGCCAGAATCTACCTGAGCAAATACAGTTGATGTAGTTTGTTTTATAGAGTTTACAGAGCACAAAAAATTGCCAGCTTCACTAACTAAAAACTTACCAGGTTCAAACGCTAATGTTAATTCTTTCCCATATTCTTTACAGAAATCATTGAATCTTTTCGACAATTTTTTTCCTAATTCTTCAATGTTAGTCTGGTTATCACCCTGAGAGTAAGGTACTTTAAAGCCACTACCAAAATCAATAAACTCCAAGTCTTTAAATTTAGAGGCTGTTTCAAATAAAATCTCTGCGGCATGAATAAATACTTCTATGTCTAAAATGTCACTTCCAGTGTGCATGTGAATTCCATTAACTTTAATATTTGTATTTTTTATTATTCTTAAAAGTAATGGGATTTGGTGTATGCTTATCCCAAACTTAGAATCAATGTGGCCAACAGAAATTTTATTATTTCCCCCAGCCATAACGTGTGGGTTAATTCTAATACAAATAGGAATTTCTGGATTTAATCCTCCAAATTGTTCTAAAACACTAAGGTTGTCTATATTAATATTTACACCCATTTCAGAAACTTTTTGAATTTCTTCGACCGAAACACCATTAGGTGTATAAATTATTTTTTCAGGACTAAACCCTGCTTTTAGGCCAATCATAACTTCTTGAATTGAAACTGTATCAATTCCTGCGCCCAATTGATTTATATATTTTAAAATTGAAATATTGGATAATGCTTTTACGGCATAGTTTATTCTAAGATTTTTTACTTCATTAAATGAGTTTGTAAGTCTTTCATACTGACTCTTGATTTTAGACGCATCATAGACATATGTTGGGGTTCCAAATGTTTTTGATATTTCTAATAAAGTTGAATTTTTCATTATGCAAATCTATATTAAGTTTACATAGTTTGATAATAAAATTATTTATATTATAAAAATAAAACAATTTGTTTCATTTGTAACATTATTTACTTATTTACATCTGTAATTCTTGATCATATTCTATTATATTTGTTTAAAATAAATACTTATTATGAATTTACATGAATATCAGGGAAAGGAAATTTTAGCTCAACATGGAGTGAATATTCAAAGAGGTCTTGTTCTGGATAATTTAAATGAAATTGAAAATGTTTCTAGTAAACTTACTGAAGAAACTGGTACTGATTGGTTTGTAGTCAAGGCACAGATTCATGCTGGAGGTAGAGGTAAAGGGGGAGGAGTAAAACTCGCTAAGAGTAAATCTGAGTTAAAAGATGTTGTTTCTAGTATTTTGGGTATGAATTTAATTACCCCACAAACTTCAAAAGAAGGTAAATTAGTTAGAAAAGTTTTAATTGCAGAAGATGTTTATTATCCAGGAGAATCTGAAACAGAGGAGTTTTATGTTTCAATTTTGTTAAATAGAAAAACAGGGAAAAACATGATCATGTATTCAACTGAAGGAGGTATGGATATTGAATCTGTTGCTGAAAAAACACCTGAATTAATTTTTTATGAAGATATAGATCCTTTATTAGGTATACTTCCTTTTCAAGCAAGAAAAATTGCTTTTAATTTAGGCTTGTCAGGAATATCATTTAAAGAAATGGTTAAATTCATTTCTCTTTTATACAAATCTTACGTTTCTTCTGACTCGTCCTTGTTTGAGATTAATCCTGTTTTAAAAACATCAGATAATAAAATTATGGCAGTTGATGCTAAAGTTACATTGGATGATAATGCTTTATTTAGACATAAAGATTATTCTGAATGGAGAGATTTAAAAGAAGAGAATCCAGTTGAAGTAGAGGCTAGAGAATTGGGTTTAAATTATGTCGATTTAGATGGTAATGTTGGTTGTATGGTAAACGGTGCTGGATTAGCTATGGCCACAATGGATTTAATTAAGCAGTCAGGAGGTGACCCTGCTAATTTCCTTGATGTTGGAGGTACTGCAGATGCAAAACGTGTTGAAGCAGCTTTCAGATTGATTTTAAAAGATCCTAATGTTAAAGCTATACTAGTTAATATTTTCGGTGGAATTGTAAGATGCGACAGGGTAGCTCAGGGTATTGTTGATGCTTACAATAATTTAGAAGATATAAATGTGCCAATAATTGTAAGATTGCAGGGGACCAATGCTAAAATAGCAAAAGAGATTATAGACAGTTGTGACTTCAAAGTTTATAGCGCTACAGAATTTCAAGAAGCTGCTGACAAAATTCAAGAAGTATTGGCTTAGAATGACAAAATGTCATTAATTATCACATTTTAAATGACATAATGTCTTGAATTTTTAAATGGCATTTATTTTGTTCTTTAAAAGAATATAAATATTTGTTTAATTTAAAAATAATAAGTTATGAATTTAATAAAAAAACACTCCAATTTTTCACCCTTCGTCTTTGACGATTTCTTTAGAAATACTTGGGACATTCTACCTACTAATAAGACAGTAAGTCCAGCGACAAATATTATTGAAAATGATAAAGAATTTATTTTAGAATTTTCAATTCCTGGAAAAGATAATCTTGATTTTGAAGTCGAGCTTGATAATCGAATTTTAAAATTAAGTTTGAAAAAATCTGATTCAGTTTCACGCGATAATTATATGTTGCAGCAATTTAATTTTTCTTCTTTTAATAAATCTTATGAACTTCCTATTTCAATCGATTTAAATAAAATAGAATCATTTTATAGAAATGGTATTTTGAAAGTAAATCTTCCAAAGAGAAAAGAATATCATAAACAAGCAAAAAAAATTATTTCAGTTAAAAAATAATTTTAGTGTAGAGGGGGATTTCCCCCTCTACATTATTATTTCTTCAATTCTTTTATAATATCCCTAATTCTTGCAGCTTCTATAAAATTTAAAGCTTTAGCAGCAGTTTCCATTTCTTTTCTTAAAGAGTTTATTTCTTTTGTTTTTTCTGCTTTAGACATTTTTGTTTTATTTCTAATTAATTGATTACTG
>ERZ1046876.1898-NODE-1898-length-13103-cov-5.724862_pt1 | contig 13103 bp, 10 predicted proteins | sample MGYA00383094_ERZ1046876 | MGnify/ENA primary metagenome ERZ1046876 (study PRJEB29581, sample SAMEA5548364) | metagenome | biome: marine; feature: coastal; material: water | depth 50 m | study: Short-term variability in the microbial, nano- and picoplankton...
GGGTGCCGAGCCAGCGTTTTTTTCTGAGGATGGAAATTATGTGTTTCCAGTATGGATAGGTACAGAAGTACCCGCCGGGCTGCGCGGATTGATCCTGGCCGGAATCTTTGCCGCGGCGATATCTAGCCTGGATTCTATCCTTGCCGCACTTTCCCAGACTACACTCTCCCTTATTCGGGACGGGAGGAGTGCGGGCAAAGACGCGGAAGCCAAAGATCTTTTTCTTTCTCGCATGCTTGTATTGATCTGGGGAATTTTACTTGCCGGATTTGCGGTGGAACTTGACCAGTTACGGGGCAAAGTAAATGTGGTGGTGCTCGCCTTTGGGATGATTTCTTACACCACCGGCCCGATGCTGGGTATGTTTCTCGCCTCGCTACTTACTCCCCGGGCAAGTGCCAAGGGTTTAAGCCTGGGATTTGCCCTGTCTTTTGCACTGGTTGCGTATCTTCGTCCGGACCTTTATCAAATCCTCTTAAATTTCGATCTTTTATCCTATGAACAGGTAGCCCAGTGGAGTGGTTTAAAGGTGGAGGGTGAAAAACTGGGTATTCAAATTAATACCGCATGGGCATGGCCAGTTACGGTGTTTCTTACCTGGGGTTGCGGGGTCCTCCTGCCGAGGAAAATAAAATGACTAAGCCCGCCCTTTTTCCCATTCCCCGGGAAATTATACCATTGGAGGGAGTTTTTTCGGTTCCCCAGGCTTGGTGGATTGATTGCGAGGATAAAGAATTGCTCGAAGGAATCGGCGTATGGAGGGAAAACTTGGCAATCAAGACAGCCGAGTCCACAAGCAAGGCTAACTTGGTAATCTTTAAAGATGTGACCATCCATACCGATGGATATCGAATCGAAATGGAAGAGGGTAAAATTTTTATTTTTGCCGGACAAGCAGATGGTATCTTCCGTGCCTTGGCAAAAATCTGGCAACTTTTCAGGTTTGAAAAGCCAGGAAATACCCTGCCCTGTTTGAAAATATCGGATAGGCCGATGCTAAAAAGGCGTGGATTTATGCTCGATATTAGCAGGTGTAAAGTACCCACAATGGAGGAATTGTTCCGCCTTATCGATCTGCTCGCCCTGATCGGGTACAATGAATTACAGCTTTATATCGAGCACACATTTCGCTTTCGGGATCATGAGGAGGTATGGAAGGATGCTTCCCCCATATCGCCAGCAGAAATCCAGGAAATCGATCGCTATTGTAAGGATCGATTCATTGAACTGGTACCCAACCTGAATTCTTTCGGGCATTTTGAACGTTGGTTGCGCCACCCAACCTACAAGCACATGGCTGAGTGCCCGGATGGATTTGTCCGCGAAAATCCCTACATCAAAAGGGATCATGGAAGCACGCTTAAACCAAATCAGCAGAGCTTGGACTTTATCGATTCGCTCTATGAGGAGTACCTGCCCAACTTTAGCTCAAAGAAATTCAATGTCGGACTGGACGAACCCTGGGAACTTGGCCAGGGGTGGAGTAAAGAGAAGGTGGAAGAAGTCGGTAAGGGACAAGTCTACCTCGGACATCTTGAAGGTATCCGCAAGTTGGTGGAAAAACACGGCAAACACATGCAGTTTTGGTCTGATGTACTGTTGGAAGATCCTGAGAATGCCAAGCTTTTGGACAAGCATGCATCACCGATCATATGGGGCTATGAACCGACCCACCCATTTCAGGAACAGGCAGCGGCAATCGCCCAATGTGGACTGGAGTTTTGCCTGGCACCAGGGACTGGTACCTGGAAGAGTTTTACCGGGCGCTGGCCCATCGCCCAAAAGAATATCGAACTTTCCTGCGTACAGGCTAAAAAACATGGGGCAGAAGGAATCTTGCTGACCAGTTGGGGAGATGGTGGAAACCACCAACCATGGCCAACGATGTATCCGGGAATATTCCAGGCAGCTCAGTGGAGTTGGTCGGGTCAATCTCTACCTGAAGAAAATCTGGCAGAGGCGATTGATGCCTGGGTCTATGATTTTCCAGGTGCACGCATGGGCCAATCCATTTTAAAACTTGGAAGACTGGACGAGGAGATGGACTCATATATTGCGAATTCAAGCCTACATTGGACTCTGCTTTTCGGGTCCAAAGAGGAAAGGTTTAAGCAATTTTTAGAGGAACATGGAACTGCTGAAAAGATGATTGCCGGCCTAGTCCATCTCGAGGAATCCGAAAAAGAAATCGAATCAATAAACATGGACGGCAAGGTTTTACTTAGCCGGCAAGAATTACAACTCGGAGTGGAGATGACCCGCATTTCCCTGCAACGGGGAAAATCGTTACTCGAAGGTCAGGAATTTACCCACCCCAACCAGGAAGCTATGGTAAGGGAATTCGAAAAGTTGTGGTTAAAACGGGCTCGACCGGGTGGTCTGCAGGAAGCAAGCGGTTACCTAAGAGAGGCTCTTATCTAATTAGTAGCTAAGTTCAGGAAGATCGCAGGCGATGGCATCGCAAAGAATCCTACCCTGCCCTGTAAGCTGATAATTTCCATGATCTTTAATCCTTGCCAAATTCTCACCAACGAGACGGTCAAGAAATTGAGAAATATTAGAAAATAAACCTAGGGATAGATCAAACTGCCGGGCGATCGAGGGAATCGAAATCCCCTGGTTCATTCGCAAACCAAAGAGGATGGCATCATGGGCAAATTCCTCAGGACTCAAAGTTTCCTCCTCCATGTAGGCTGGTTGATGGTTAGGTTTCATTCCCGCTAACCAGGTTTCAAGGTTGGCGATATTCTTTCTCCTCGTACCTTGATACTGAGAACAGGCGGAAGGCCCATAGCCTATCCATTCATGCATCCCCCAAGTATTTAGGTTGTGACGGCACCTGAAGCCCGCTTTTGCATAGTTGGAAACTTCATACTGATCGTAGCCATGAGCGGGTAAATACTTCCAGGCAAATTCATAAAACTCTGCCTCGCGCTCCGGATCTATCTTTGCTTTCCCTTGAGAAAGTCGAAGAAACATTGCCGTATCCTCCTCAAAAGTCAGGCAGTAGGTGGATAGATGGTCGGGTTGTAATTCCACCGCCTGGGCAAGATCCTTCTCCCAGTCTTCGAGCGTTTGACCGGGTGCACCAAAAAGCAGATCGAGATTGACCGATTGAAAGCCCGCATCCCGAATCCATTGATAGGCCTGATAAATTTTATCCACCGGATGTTTACGTCCCAGAGCATCCATGAAGGTTGAGCTAAAGGTCTGTACCCCCATTGATATACGGTTGACCCCCTGCTCTTTTAAAACCTTCAGCTTTTGGGGATTAATTTCTGAGGGTGCCAGTTCGATGGACCATTCATAATCTTTTTCCAGATCCGAAGTGTTTACAAGCTTGCACAAGCGTTCCAAATCATCGGGCTGAAGTAGACCGGGAGTTCCTCCGCCAATAAAAATGGTCGAGACCGAACGATCGGGAGGAAACCTGAATAATTCCATCTCCAATCCACTAAAATAAGAATCGATCTTCTTTTTGCTTGGTTTTTCCTGGTAGAAGGCGCAAAAATCGCAAGTAGTGGAACAAAAAGGAACATGGAAATACATTCCGAGCGCTAGTTTCTTGCGCCCAGCTCTTTCCTTGTTTAACACCAATGTATCTAATTCTTCACCCGTTTGATTCATATGACCATGAAATTCTTCTCCAAACTAATCACTTTAAGCATCCTGTCAGCAAGCTTGTGGCTTATTTCCGGTTGCCGCCAGCCTAACTTCATCAACCTGACATCCAAGAATGTCAGCCAAAACCCATCTGGTATCTATACCTTACAGACGGAATTAGAAATTCAGGACCGTGGCATCAAAACCAAGACGGTAGAGGTGTTTGCCGTGGTAGGAGGAGGAGAAAGGTTGGTCATGGTAATGGACGATCTCAACCCCGAGTTATGGAGTTGTGATTATAAACTACCTTCCGGGTTTGACGAAGCCACCTACTATTTTGAAGCCGTCTATTCCAGTGTGCTGGATAATGGAAATGTTGCTGAGCGTCGCGTAACCAGCGATCTTCAAGTCTTTCGTCTGGAAAACCGCTATGTGGGCAACCTTGCTTCCTATCGTGGTCCTGTAGGTGCAGAAATTGCCGTTCAGGGAAGAGGCCTTACCAAGTATGATGCAATCAAGGTTGGTGAGCAGGATGCAACTACCCGTTACCTATCAGAAAATGAATTGCGTTTTGTTATTCCCGCCCTTCCCTCCGGACTTGATTATCCAGTTAAATTGGTTGGAGGAGCACACGGTGCCCTTGATCTTGGAAACTTTCGAGTTGATGAAAGCCGCTTAGGTGTAAGTCCAAACTCCTTGGAGATTCAATCCGGAGATACAGCAACCTTGCTTTTCAAAATTGATTACCAAGCTCCTGCTGGCGGTCTGACTATCGATGTTAAGACTAACATTCCTAACTCTGTAATCATGCCTGAAGCCATTATTGCCGAAGGTGATATGACCGTTAATATTCCGATCAAAGGCGGAGAAGCTGGCGAAGGAAAGTTAGTCATCAGTGCCCCGGGGTTTGAAGGAGCTGAGGTAACAGTTAAGGTATTTTGATTCCCCAGCTTCCCAAATGTGGGAAGCCTGTCGAACGGATGGCATACTTTTGAATATTTCTGTAGTCATCCCGGTTTACAACCGTCCAGACTTACTCAATAGAGCCTTGAGCTCGGTTAGTAAGCAAACTACTCAGGCAGATGAGGTTTTAGTGGTGGATGATGGTTCGTCTTCTTCTCCAGACCTTTCGGATTTCCACGAAGATTTAGAAATCCACTGCCTGAGAAGGGAAAAGAACTTAGGAGTTTCTGCAGCTAGAAATTGGGGGATTCAGCAAGCCAGGGGTAAATGGATTGCCCTGCTCGACTCAGATGACGAGTGGGAACCTGAAAAGTTGGAAAAACAAATGCGGTATATCGATCAAAACCCGGAATTACTCGCTATTCACACTCTTGAAAAATGGATACGCCGAGGAAACGAAGTCATCCCACCCGCATACTTAGACAAATCAAACAATAGATTGTGGGAACGAAGTTTAAAAAACTGTTTAATTTGCCCATCTTCGGTTCTCTTACACCGGACAGTTTTTGAATCGGTTGGATGGTTTGATGAATCTTTGCCGGTCTGTGAGGATTATGATTTTTGGTTACGCTTACTCTTGAATCATCCCGTCGGATTAACGGAAGAAAAATTGGTCCGTAAACACGGAGGACATTCTGACCAACTCTCTACCACAACCTGGGGAATGGACAGGTTCCGAATTAAAGCCTTAGAGAAAATCCTCAAACGCTCAGACCTAACCGATCAACAACGCAAACAAGCCTTGGATGTCATGGTTGAGAAATGCTCAGTTCTTGAGCAAGGATCAATCAAAAGAGAAAAGTATCAAGCCGCCCAAAAGTATGGTGATCTCAAAATCAATCATTTGGAACTCCGGGCTAAACTGACTTGTCGATCTTAAGTATGAACTTCGTGATCGCCTTTCCTGGGGAAGCCCAGCCCATTATTGATTTTTATGAATTACAAAAAGTCAGCGATCGGCCCTTTCCATATTATCAAAAAGATAATCATAAATTAGTACTCTCAGGAAAGGGACGCGAGCAAACAAGCCAAGCTGTTAATTTCTTAAAAACTAAAAATGTTTCACCTAATCAGGCATGGATGAATCTGGGTATTGCCGGGCACGGAAGCCTGGAAACAGGACAGCCATTTCTTGCCGGAAAGATCGAGGATGACCTAAGCGAAAACTGCTTTTATCCACCGCAAATTTATGACCACGCTTTTCCGGTGACCTGCCTCAAAACCTGTTCTCAACCGAGTTCGTCCTATGAGCCCGCACTTGGATACGATATGGAAGCCCATGCCTTTTATGCTGCGGTAGTTGGCACGAGCACTCGTGAACTAACTCAGGTTATTAAAGTTGTATCAGACAATCCATCTTCCCCTCTATCAAAGTTCTCGCCAAAAGATGTCCCAGGGTTGATAGAACCGAACCTTAAGGGCATTGCCCTTTTCGTTGAGCAAATGGAAGGAATCAGCCTTGAAATGCAACAAGAGCCTGAGGTATCGAATACCTATGAAAAAGTACTGGGTATTCATCATTTTTCATCGACCAGGTCTCATCAATTGCACGACTTAGTTCGTCAGGCCAATGCCCTTGGGTTATCCCTGAAAGAAATCGAGCCTATTGCCCAATCCGCAAAGGATGGGGCTCAGGTAATCTCGGACATTAACCTTTGGATGGAACCAAACCGGCAACTCAAATGATTGAAGTAATTTACATGGAGGATGGGATTCGAGATCATCCAGGGAGTCAGCAAATTTTGGCGAGGTTTCCCCGTGCCACAGTTCTTCCCTGTAAACATTACAAAGAGGTGTTTAATCCGGCCGGCCAAAGTTTTCGGCTTCAGAAAAAAAAACCTGCACTCATACTTGCCAAGCAAACTGGTAAACTAATACACCCGATCCCTCCAAGCTATGGTGTGGGTGGAACGAGGAATTTTTATTTTTCACACCTGCTCAATTGCCTCTACGATTGTAGGTATTGTTTTTTGCAAGGTATGTATCCCTCTGCCCACTACCTCATGTTTGTAAACTTTGAGGATTTTGAAGAGGAAATTGTCAGGGCGACAAAAAATGCCAAAGAACAGAGCTGGTTTTTTTCCGGCTATGATTGTGATAGTTTGGCTCTCGAGTCAGTCACAGGCTTTGCCGATCATTTCCTTCCTTTTTTTAAAAAACTGGACAATGCATGGATCGAACTAAGAACCAAGAGCGTGGCAACTCGGGTACTTCAGAATAGGGAACCCTTGGATCGGGCGGTGGTTGCCTTTAGTTTTACACCCCAAGAAATTAGTACCCAACTTGAACATGGTGTACCCAGTGTGGATGCCAGGATTCGGGCAATGTTACAACTTGCAGAACAGGGATGGAAAATGGGGTTACGAATCGACCCACTGATCGACTGTGCAGATTTTAAGGATCGATATGCCAAGCTCTTTGAAAATATTTTTACTACCCTATCTGAACATACCATTCATTCGGTTAGTCTGGGAGCTTTTCGTATGCCTACTGGTTTCTACAAAAAAATGGAAAAGCACTATCCAGAGGAACCCTTATTTGCTTCAGACTTGGAATCGAAAGGCGGAATTATTGCCTATCGCGAAAATACGGAAAAAAGGTTAAAGCATACCTGTTTCGAACTTCTAGAAAAGTGGGTTAGCCCAGACAAAATCTTCACCTGTGAAGCCTGACTAGCGGAATTTTAAAGTACTGCAGTTTAACAAAAGGCCAGATTATTTTATAGTAGTTCGAGATGCGAGTGCCACCATATCTACATTATCTTCATTAGCACGCCCAAGGGGTAGAATCGAACTGTCCAATTGCTTTTCCTTTAGTGCTAAATAATTTTTCCTAAATTCTGATTGCTTACTGGAATCTAAAACCTGATCCCAACGAACAGGATTACTTATGCCGATTTGGGCAATCTCCCATGCATTGGCAAATTCTTCCTCAGAAATAAAAATTTCGGGATTAATCTTCGCCAATTTGTGAGCATAGTAAGACTTTCGAAAGTTATTTTTGGATTTAAAATTTTTAACCTCTTTCCATCTTGGCACTCCCGGGTTACTCAAGTGTCGTATATTCCATGCCATTGCATATTCTGGCTCTGGGATATCTAATTTCATCTCATTGATAGACTCAAATATTTCAGGATTGTGATATTGCATATATCTGTGGCTATACATCGCCCGCTCTTCAGCGGATAACATAAACCAATCCCTACGAGGTATCTGTCTCTTGCAGGTTGGACTGTTCCACCAAGCTTTTGCTACCGCGAGCTCATTTACACGTGTCAGAGCTTTCTTATCATAGATATACCTTAACTCATTTTTTTCTTCATTAAGTGAGTAATGTAATTTCAGGTTAGCCTGATCCACATTTCTTCGAACATTATTCATTTTAGCCCATGAAGCCTGGGCAATGCCATCTCTTAGCATTTTCTTTGTTTCGTTATCCTCTATACGGCTGAACCGATCAAGATTGCTTAACAAATCAGACAATGAATCGCTTCCACTCCTCAAGTTACTGTCTCCTTGTGACGAATAAAACTCATCAGGTTCATATGGGCTTTGACAAAAACCACCTTTAAACGGGGTGATTGAGATAATGATAACCAAGACCGACTTTAATATTTTCATAATAACCTCCAATTAATTATTTAAAGTTAGTATAAATACATATTTGTATTAAAACAAACTTTTTCTAAAAAAAGTTATTACACTTGCTAACAAACGACCCACCTTAATTTGACATGAGATGGAAGAGATAATTGGTTGGATGTATGAAGATTTTTGCCCTCATCATTCTTATTTTAATGGGAGGATGTTCAATCAACCGTTCCAACCAGACTGCGATTCGTAAACCAGCAGATGTGAATGACTTCTACTTCGAAGTTTTAGAAATAAGAACTTCCATGCATGATCGCATGTTGAGCCAGGAACCATGGATTGCCTTACGGGAAGAACCCTCAATGGACTGGAGTTTAGGCCAAATATCTAAATGGTTATCTTTGCGCTTTTCCAAGGATGTTGAAAAAGCAAAGTTGCGTCTCTTAAAATCCCACTTGAACACCGCTGATCCAAGATTACCCTACACCAAAGATATCGAAGAAACATGCTGGGCAGAGGTGGAGCGACAGATTAACTCACAGCTAATTAGAACGGCACATGAAGTATCAAAACGAGCCAAACTTTCACCAAACCGGTCGATTCAAGAAATTGTGCATGACTCAATTGCAGTTCATTCACCCTAAATTATTTTAAGTGAACCAGAAAGATTCTCGACTATCCTGTTGATTTTTTCTTTTTTTTCAGTACTCTAAAAATCGGTCGCCACCTTAGCTCAGTTGGTAGAGCGCCTCACTTGTAATGAGGATGTCGTCAGTTCGACCCTGACAGGTGGCTCCATTTTGGTTTTAATAATAAAACCCTACACCACATACCTATAATTTTGGTGGTTAATTGTTGTTACACAATGGATTTAATTCACGACAGCAGACGCTTCAAGTGTTCATTACTCAAAATATGCAAAAGGTGTACTAAATGATAGGCCGTGGAAAACCCCAAGCTGTAAAAAGTACAGATGAACTAAAGCAGTTAATCCAAAAAACAATAAGCCCGGAGGGCTAGTTTCTACTAGTGATCGCAACTAGTCTTTCTACACAATCGGTAATTCCTGATGTGTGCAAAGACAAGAAATCCACCACCCAAAGTGGTAAAAAAAGACTCCCATCCGTGTGGGAAGAAACTGGAAGAAAGAACTGAGTGATGGTCTCCGCAATGGGTGTGACAACTGTGCCCAAGAACAAATCCGCAGATCACTCCAGTAATGAGAAAGGATATGCCAATTGTTGCCAGAACAATAATCAAGCGATCATGATGCTTCCGGCAACCAAGAAACATGGATAATGCAGTGAGCGGGACAACCAACCCAAGCATCCATAAGTGAAAACTTTCATTTACCCAAAAGGTCGAAGCAATTAATGGCAGGCAAACAACAAGCATCGGAGTTAACAAACAGTGAACTGCACATATCAAAGCCAGACTTCCACCCAAACGATCCAACCAACTACTATGATGATGGTGAACATGAGGTGAAGAAGATAAAAAAGACATCTTTTTAAGCTAAGTAAAACAATGTTTTTCGCAAGATTATTGCATCTAGCTTAATGCAAAAATACAACAAATCTAATAAATTAATAATACTAATAATTCTAATTAGAAATATTTAAGTTTTTTTTTGACAAGTAGGTATTATAGAATGAAAGGTTACTATACAGTTAAAAGATCCCGCTTACTAACGGGGTCATCAGTTCAAAAAGGCTCCTCCTTCGGTAAGACTTTAGTCGCCGGAGGAGGTTTTTTTTAATATTTAAATGAAAGGGTAAAGTAATGAAGCCAAAAAGCATAACAGGGGCTTAACCTTTTCGTAAACAACTCACCTTATACTCAACTGCCTTTTAGCTTCCTCAAAGAATGATTTAACACTAGGCTCGTTGGGTACGAGCAAAACCAACTTGCGAAGGTAAGGCAGTGCCTCAGACCAGCGATCATTTTGAGCAAGCAATTCGCTTATTCGCTGAAGGAATTCGGGATTATTGGGCTGGAGCCGAATGGATTGCTCAAATGAACGAACTGCATCCTCGATTCGATTGCTTTGCCAATAAGCTATCGCCAGGTTGTGGGTTACCCGAGGATTCTCAGGCCAATGCCAAGCAGCACGCTCCAAGGAACGAATGGCTTCGGGTAAGCGCTTGCCGTCTTCGGCAAGAAGCAAACCAAGGGAGTAATGTACCTGCCCCCAAGTAGGCTGGATACGGGCAGACTCGCGGAGCAGCTTTTCGGCCTCCACTACCCTACCCGATGAACTAAGTAAGGTAGCTAAGTTCATTCTCGCCGGTACAAAAAGATCGTCCCTGACGACAGCATTTCGATAGTGACGCTCAGCCTTGCCAGGCTCTCCTTGATTTTCTTCCAAAATCCCCAGGGAAAGATGGGACTCAGCTCGATCTAAATTGCTATTATAACGAGACTTAAGCTCTTCCAAGACCCGATCAAAGAGGGATAACTCTTCCTGTTTAAAGTAAGACTTTGGTAAGGTCGTCAAAACGCGGGCAGCCTCTGTCCTAACCGCCCGGACAGAATCTCGCAAAACCGGGACTAAATATTGATACAAATCAGAAGGTACTGAACTCTCCAATTTAGAAACCGCAGCAACTCGAACCACTGATTGATTTGAATCCAGTTGCCGAACGGCTTCCTCTGTAGATGATTCGCTTATAAATGAACGTAATGCCAATAAAGCTCCTGTTTGGGTAAAGGCTGGAGCAGACTGGTCCTGGCTTGCCTTGAGTAAAAGTTTTTCCGCCCCAGGAGCACCGGACCGGTAGGCGTGAAAAGCACCGGGGTGACGAGCCTCCTTTGGCCGGATTGGTCCCTTTATTCGCTCAATCGCACCAGCAGTCCACTCGAAAGATTTATCTGAGTGGCAATTATTACACGCATTAGGATGCCCAAATTTTGCGGATAAATCTGGTCGGGGAATCCGAATGCTATGATCCCTACGGGAATCAATAACCATGTAATTTTTATGAGGCATGTGACATTCCACGCAATTAGCCCCTTTTGTACCCATCTCATGAAAATGGTGTCCCGGATTATCAAAACCAGCCGGATTTTTATCATTTGGTTCATGACAACGGGTGCAAAGTTGGTTGTCATAATGATGTAACTTGGTGGTATGGGCATCATGGCAATCGGTACACTTTACGCCCTGATGAAACATCTTGCTCTGAATGTAAGAGCCGTAAACATAGACCTCATCGTCAATTTGACCATCTACATGGTAAGTAGGAACCTGCATCTCAGGTGACCAAGGTTGCGTGACCTCGGGAAGGAAATGGTCAAGAAATGTATTGCCCGCATGGTGCCCAGGATGAACCATGGACCTTCTGGCGTGGCATTTGGCGCACGATTCGATCTGAGCAACATTTGTGGAATTAATATCTGCCAAAGCAAAATCAGCCATACCAACCCACCCTGCACCGGATTTAGCCTGGGCGACATGCTCAGCCCCGGGACCATGACAAGATTCACAGGCCACATTAATTTCAGAATATTTTGTGGAAAAAGCCTGCGTGGAAAAATCAAATTCCTTGCGTAGGTTTGTCGAGTGGCAATCGGCACACATATGATCCCAATTCTGTAGGGAACGGGTCCAAAACAATGGATCTTCCGGAGCAATGCGTTCGTCCGGGTAAAGATGATACCATTCCTTTTTTTCGACATCCCAGCAAGTAGGTAGTACCTGAAGCCGACCATCTGGAAATTTAATTAGGTATTGCTGAAGAGGCTCCCACCCGAAGGTGTAAGCAACCTCAAAGGTCTCCAGTTCCCCCTCCTCGTTTTCGGTTTCCACCAAGTATTTTTCCTCTTCACGAAAAAATTTGGTAGTTACTCCATAATTCTCAAATGTAGAACCATTGAAGTCGGCACGGACTGTTTGCTCATTGGGCAATTCCATAGCATGAAAATGGTGGGACCCCTCCCATTTTTCATGCACTTGGTCATGGCATTCCGCACAAGCTTCTGCGCCGACATACTGATCAACAAGATAATTTTTATCATCATGTACTGCAGGTATTCGAAGATTATCTCTTCCTGAGTCCGAGCAATTAGAAACTGACAGAAAAGCAATCAATAAAACCGCACAAAAACAAATTTTACCTTTGAATGGAGATGAACCAAATAATTCTGTACACATATGCTAAAGATCGTCATTCATATGGCCAAATAGGCAGCTTGGCAACATGCTTGAAAGAATAAAAGTAAATACCGAAGCGAATACAATATTTATTACACCTTCATTGATTTTATTACTGCTTAAGTTTGCAAATCCTAGGCACTGGTAAGTTGATGGATTTAAATCCAACTTTGAGGCTTTTTCCGCTTGCAATACATATGTAACCTAAAGCATCTTGTTCGTATGTTAAGGAAAACAGTATCTATTCTTAGTTTCATCCTCCTTTTTTCCAATTTACTTGCAATAACCGATCGAGATTTCCGCTCCAAAAATGGTCAAGTGATACGCGGGACCGTTATAAAGTATTTTGAGGATGGCGATGTACTGATGAAGCGTACCAGCGACCTTCAACTTTTTCGGATAAGCCTAGAGATTTTCACAGAAGACGATCAGGCTTTCGTTAAAAATAATTTCCCGCCCAATCACGATGCCTTGCCCAAGTTTAAAAAGCCACTCAACGAGCGTACCCTTAAGACGTTTACCGACTCAATAGACCAAAAGATTGATCGTCGTCTCAAATCTTACCGCCAAAGACCCAACAAGAAAATAAGTGATGAAACTTTTTTACGAAGGGCTTATTTAAAAATCATCGGAAGAATTCCCACTATTGAAGAAACGGATGCCTTTATGTCCAAGCGTACTTCCAGTGCCAAGAAAGCTCTAATCGATGAACTTTTAGCTTCCGAGGGCTATGTGCATAATTGGTTCATCTACTGGGCGGACATTCTTCGGGCTTCAGGCAGTGTTGATAGAGG
>ERZ1046876.1901-NODE-1901-length-13100-cov-13.251591_pt1 | contig 13100 bp, 14 predicted proteins | sample MGYA00383094_ERZ1046876 | MGnify/ENA primary metagenome ERZ1046876 (study PRJEB29581, sample SAMEA5548364) | metagenome | biome: marine; feature: coastal; material: water | depth 50 m | study: Short-term variability in the microbial, nano- and picoplankton...
AATTTACGAAAAGTTGTAATAGTTGGATTAAATAAAAAAACAGATCAATTAAGAAAATATTTTAATGACAACCCAGATTATGGATATCAGTTGGTAAAAATATTTGATTTAAAACAATATCAAAATATTGAGGAAATAATCAAGCACATATCAGAAAATGAAGTAGATGAAATTTACTCTTCTATTGCTGAATTGAATAATAAGGAGCTTACAAGTTTAATAGATTTTGCCGACAATAATCTTAAGATTCTAAAATTTTTACCTGATAATAAAGAAATCTACTCTAAAAAACTAGACTTTACGTATTACGATTTTCTTCCTATTTTATCCATGAGAAAAATTCCTACAGACGAACCAATTAATTTGTTTGTAAAAAGAATTTTCGATATTACTTTTTCTTTAGTTGTTATTATAGGTGTCTTATCATGGTTAACTCCAATTCTTGGACTGATTATTAAAATTGAGTCTAAAGGCCCAATATTTTTTAAACAAAAAAGGAACGGACTAGACTATAAAGAGTTTTATTGTTTTAAATTTCGCTCCATGAGACCAAACCCTGAAGCTCATCTGCATCAAATAAAAAAAAATGACCCAAGAGTTACTAGAATAGGTAAAATAATAAGAAAAACCAGTATAGATGAATTACCGCAATTTATAAATGTACTCAAAGGAGACATGTCGGTGGTTGGACCAAGGCCTCATATGGTAAGCCACACCCATATGTATGCTGAAAAAATAGATAAGTTTATGGTTCGTCACTTTATTAAACCTGGAATTACTGGACTCGCTCAGGTAAGTGGTTTTAGAGGAGAAGTTGAAGACGATAATTTTATTACAAATCGAGTAAAATATGATATATTCTACTTAGAAAATTGGTCTATTATTATGGATTTAAGAATTGTAATTAAAACAGTTATTGATGCTCTGGCCGGAGACGAAAAAGCTTATTAAATAAAGAGAATTAGCAAGCAATTTTATAAGAATTCAAATAAATTCGGACATTAAAATTAGCGCAACCGATTACAAATAATTATTTTTATCAAATCAAATTACTTTTCAAAAATGAATATACTGATTTTAGGATCTGGAGGTCGAGAACATACATTTGCATATAAAATCTCAGAGAGTATTAGATGTAATAAATTATTTGTAGCACCAGGAAACGCTGGCACATCCGAGATTGCAACTAACATTTCTATCGCTGTTACTGATTTTAAAGCAATTAAAGAGTCTGTTATTAAGCACCAAATTACTATGGTTATAGTAGGTCCTGAAGACCCATTAGTAAAGGGAATCGTTGATTTTTTCCGTTCAGATTCAGAATTAAAAGACGTATTGCTTATTGGACCTTCAATGGCAGGTGCTCTTCTTGAAGGGAGTAAAGAACGGGCTAAAGAATTTATGATTAATCACCAAATTCCAACCGCAGCTTATCAAAGTTTTACCAAAAAATCGGTATCAGAGGGTAAATTATTTTTAGAAACATTAAGCCCCCCCTACGTTCTAAAGGCGGATGGTTTAGCCGCTGGAAAAGGTGTTTTAATTATCAATAATATTTTGGAGGCTCAACAGGAACTAGAAAACATGCTTACCCATGCTAAATTTGGTGCCGCTAGTTCTACTGTTGTAATTGAAGAATTTTTAGCAGGTATTGAGTTAAGCGTTTTTGTGCTTACCGATGGTAAAAATTACAAAATATTACCAACAGCTAAAGATTACAAACGTATTGGCGAGGGAGATATGGGTTTAAATACGGGAGGTATGGGAGCCATATCACCAATTCCTTTTGTTGATGAAAAATTTATGAAAAAAATAGAAGATCGTATTGTTATTCCAACGGTAAAAGGTCTTCAGGCAGAAAAAATCGACTACAAAGGTTTTATTTTTATAGGACTTATTAAGGTAAATAATGACCCCTACGTAATTGAATATAATGTAAGAATGGGTGATCCCGAGACCGAAGTAGTTCTTCCTAGAATTAAAACAGACTTAATAACATTATTAGAAGCTACAGCAAATCAAAATTTAGATAAAATTAAGTTAGAAATTGATGCCAAAACTGCTGCAACTGTTATGCTCGTATCAGGAGGTTATCCAGAGGCTTATGAAAAGGGAAAAGTGATTTCTGGACTTGATACGATTTCTGATTCAATTGTTTTTCATGCAGGAACATTAAATAACGAAGATCGTATTTTAACAAACGGCGGAAGAGTATTAGCAATAACTTCTATGGGAACAAACTATAAGGAAGCTTTAGAAAAGTCTTATAACAATATAGAAAAATTACATTTCGATGAGATGAATTTTAGGACCGATATAGGGTTTGATTTAACCTAAATATTTATGAGCAGTAATACTTTTATCATCACTACCTTCTGTAGTATCGTATTTTTTAAGTTGCCCAATCCAATAAACGATTGCTAAAGAACAAATTATTACAAAAATCCAAGATATAGAGTTAGCCATCCACCAATTCGCGGCCTCTAACTCTCGTAATGCATTGAATGGGGCAAACGCAACTCCCTCAAAAAAACTTTGTATTCCTTCAAAAAAACCTGTCCAAGTCATATCTTTATCATTTATGATTGCAAAAATATAAATTAAGTATCATGCTCACAAACTTTTTCAGCAATTCTAAACCTTTTCATTTCATATTAATCAGTTTGCTATTATTTGTAGGATATACCTTTCATAATTTTCAAATTTCGAGTTTTGAGAATGACTTTATTTGGCTAATTCAGCTAACATTTAAATTTGGACTTTACATCATCTTAATGCTAATCTTTGGCTTTATTATAAAAAAAAATAATCTCACACAAATAAACTCTTACGCATTATTTATTTTTGTCTGCCTTTTATTGTTAACACCAAATTTTTTTCAAAATAGCAAATCTATTTTATCAACGGTATTTATTTTATTAGCATTACGAAGAATTTTAAGTTTCAATTCAAAAAAAAATATTCAAAAAAAAATATTGGACGCTTCTTTATGGATTGGCATTGCAACACTTTTTTATTTTTGGAGTATATTGTTTTTACTCGTTTTATATGCAGCTTTAATACAGCTGGCCTCCAAGAATTTTAGACTCTTTTTGATTCCAATAATAGGGATGTTTGTTGTTTTTATTATTTGTACTATTTATTTCTTATATCTAGATAATAACATGTATTGGTTTACAGATTACGAAAACTTTACAAGCTTTGACTTTTCCTCATACAAACTTTTAAAAAACTTTTTTTCACTTTTCGTCATATTGTCAATGATTGTAATAAGCCTTGTCTTTAAATTTTTAAATTTCACAAAGACTCCCCTGAGAAAAAAATCGAAATATTGGATTATAATTTTTACATTGATAACTGGGATTATTATAGTGATACTAACAGCTCAAAAAAATGGTATTGAATTAATTTTTACAATCGTACCTATTTCTATTTTATTTTCTAATTTTATTGAAGCTCTTCAAAGGAAATGGGTGTCAGAAGTGATGTTATGGTTTATATTAATAGCTCCAATTTTCAGTTATTTTTTTTAAATCTAAAGCCTTTATAACCTGCTCCACTGTATTAATTACAATGAACATTAAATACCCTTTATAAAATAGTATTACAAAATATGATACCTTTGCAAAAAAATATGTAAAAGATTTTTGCGCTATAAAAGTATAGATATTGAAATGGTATTTAATGCTAACAATTATAAAGCAATACTAACAATTAAATAGTCTCTCATTTTAACAAAACCAAAAGGTATGTTTTCAGAAAAAGCAAATATTATTTTTAAAGAAGTTATAGCGAAATATCACATCATTGATAGAGTGGATCAAGACTTTAGCAACCCTTACGATTCGCAATCGCAAAATTTAGAACACCTCCTTTACAGAAAATGTTGGATTGACACGGTTCAATGGCATTATGAAGACATTATTCGAGATCCCAATATCGATCCTAAAAGCGCTTTAACTTTAAAAAGACAGATTGATGCTTCCAACCAGGATCGTACGGACATGGTCGAGTATATCGACAGCTATTTCTTGGAAAAATATAAAATGACTTCTGTTAAACAGAACGCAACCATTAACACAGAAAGTCCTGCTTGGGGTGTGGATAGGCTTTCAATATTAGCTTTAAAAGTTTTTCATATGAATGAAGAAGCGACAAGAGGCAATGCATCTGAAGATCATAGAAACTCCTGTCAAGCAAAGCTAAATATCTTGTTGGAGCAAAGATTAGATTTGAGTACTGCAATTGATCAGTTATTAAATGATATCGAAGCTGGAGTTAAGTATATGAAAGTTTATAAACAGATGAAAATGTATAATGACGATGAATTAAACCCAGTACTTAGAGAAGGAAAATAATTTTTAGTTAAAGAAATCCATCTTAATTGAAAAGACCCAAAAACATATTGGTTATAAGATTATCAGCAATGGGAGATGTGGCTATGATAGTCCCTGTTCTCAAAGTCTTTAACAAAACTTATCCAGAGATCCATTTAACAGTTCTATCTAGAAGCTTTTTTAAACCTCTCTTTGAAGATCTTAAAAACATCACGTTCCTAGAGGCTGATTTAGAGGATAAACACAAAGGAATTAAAGGCTTATTAAGACTCTATAAAAAAATAAAATCTTCGAACATCGATGCAGTTGCAGATTTACATAATGTTATAAGATCTAAAATACTTTCCAAGTTATTAAAGTTTCACGGAAAAAAAACATCAACTCTTGACAAAGGAAGAAAAGAAAAAAAATCCTTAACCAGGAAGAACAATAAAACATTAAGACAATTAAAATCAACTCATCAACGATATGCCGATGTTTTTGAATCTTTTGGCTGCCCTATTAATTTGTCTTCTTTTGAGTCATTCTCAAAAACAAAGATAGACAATGAGAAAATCAATATTATATTTTCTAAAACCAAAAAAATAGTCGGAATCGCTCCATTTGCAGCTTACAAGAGTAAAATGTATCCTTTAGAATTGATGGAAGAAGTGATTGTACATTTAATAAAGAATAAAGAATTACAAATTATTTTGATTGGTGGAGGTCAAAACGAGATCGAAAAGTTAAATCTAATAACAAAAAAATATCCTGATGTAATTAATATGGCAGGGAAGTATAAATTTAAAGAGGAATTAGCATTAATTTCTAATTTAGACCTTATGGTGTCGATGGATAGCAGTAATGGTCACTTAGCAGCTATTTATGGAGTACCTATTGTTACTCTTTGGGGTGTTACTCATCCTTTTTTAGGTTTTGCTCCATTCGGGCAACAATATAAAAATAGTTTAATGGTGGATATTGAAAAATTTCCATTGATCCCAACATCAGTTTATGGGAATAAGTATCCTGAAAACTACGAAGATGCAATAAAAACAATTGCACCTATCGATGTAGTTAATAAAGTTTTGACTTTAGTGAAAAGTTAATTTGTAGTTAAACATCATCGTAATCAATGTTTAAAATTTCCGAAACTGGATGTGCTTGACAAGTTAGAATTAGCCCTTCTGAAACCTCATTTTCTGTTAAAATTTGATTTTGCACCATTGTCGCTTTACCCTCAGTAACTCTAGCAATACATGATGAGCAGACTCCTCCTTGACAAGAATAAGGAGCGTCAATATTATTTTTTAAAGCAGCCTCTAAAATATTTTCATTTTTGGCCATTTTTATTGTCAGAATTTCCTCATCCACAACAATAGTAACCGAGATGTTTTTATTTTTTGCCTTTTCACTCATATGAATATAATTTTGGTAAAAATACAAAGGAATTTATAATTTTTAAACTACGTCGTTGTTTTAAAATTTAATTTTAAGTACAAAATACAAAGCACTATAAAGGAATTTTATATTAATATTCATTTATATTACAAAAGAAATGTATTTTTACACTCAATAGTAATGTATATATACTAAAAGCAAAGCTTTTAAGTTTCAGTATTATAAACAAAACAACTTATATTTTGAAAGGAATAATAAAAACTATATTTTTTTTAATGGCTATTCTGTTTTTAGCCGCATGTTCGCGTAAAAAAAACACGTTTCTAAGTAGGAGTAAACACTCGATAACCACAGAATATAACATTTTATATAACGGAAATATAGCTTTTGAAGAAGGTAAACTCCAATTAGCCTCATCGTACAGAGATAATTTTTGGGAAATTCTTCCAGTAGAGCGTTTAGAGCTGGAAGAAAGTAGTTTACTTTCAGGAGAAAGTAAAAATGAAAATTTTAATAAAGCTGAAGAAAAAGCGGCAAAAGGAGTTCAAAAACATGCCATTTTTTTAGAAGGAAAAGAATACAATCCACAAATCGATGAAGCATACATTCTTTTGGGAAAAGCCAGATATTACGACGGTCGCTTTGTTCAAGCACTTGACGCTTTTAACTTTATTTTAAAGACCTATCCTACTTGTAATAGTATTAATCAAGCAAAGGTTTGGAAAGCAAAAACAAACATTAGATTAAATAATGAGGAAGTCGCTATTGAGAACCTAAAAAAAATGTTCGAAAAGAACCAAATAGACACAGATGAATTGGCTGATGCAGCTGGAATTTTATCTCAAGCCTACATAAATTTAGATTCTTTAGACGTTGCATTGCCATACATGAAGTTTGCTGCTGAAAACACAAAAAATAACGAACTCAAAGGTCGCTATACCTATATTACTGCTCAACTTTACGATAAACTTGAAAAAATCGATAGCGCCAACTTAGAGTTTGATAAAGTTATTGCTTTAAACAGAAAATCTCCTAGGGTTTATATGATTAATGCGCACATAGAAAAAGCAAAAAATTTCGATTTCACAAAAGAAGATCGTTTTGCGTTATTAGAATTATTATTTGATTTGGAAAAAAATCGAGAAAACAGGCCATTTCTAGATAAAATTTACAATCAAATTGGAGAATACTATAAAAAAAATGATAGTATTGACTTAGCTATTGATTTCTACAACAAATCCATTAAATCTTACCGTGAGGATAGAGTTATGCAATCTGTTAATTATCAAACGTTAGCAGAAATATATTTTGATGACAGATCTTATAAATCTGCTGGCGCTTATTACGACAGTACACTAACAAATTTGGAAGAAGGCTCTAGGCAATACAGACGAATAAAAAAGAAAAGAGAAAATCTAGACGATGTTATTAAATATGAAGATATTGCCTACAATAGCGATAGTATACTTCATCTAGTAAATATGACAGAAGCGCAACAACTAGAATATTTTACACTATTTACCACCGAATTAAAGAGAATCGTTTTAGAGGATTCATTAGCAAATATTCAAAATGAGGAAAGTATAGAAAATAATCTTTTTTTTAATTCTAACTCCGAAAATTCCGGTTCAAAAAAAGGACCTAGCGCTGGGGCAGGAAGCTTTTATTTTTATAATTCTACAACGGTATCATTCGGAAAAGAAGAGTTTAGAAAAAGATGGGGAAATAGAAAACTAGAAGATAATTGGAGGCTGTCTGATAAAATTTCAAAATTGGAAAGTGTTGAGGAAAACTATATTGCCCCTGTTTCGGAAAATGATCGCTTTAAGCCGGAAACTTATATTTCATTGATTCCCAATGATAAAAAAATAATTGACAGTATAATTAAAGACAGAAACTTTGCATATTATCAGTTAGGACTTATTTATAAAGAAAAATTTAAAGAATATGATTTGGCAAAGGACCGCTTAGAGACTCTGGTTTCATTCGGTCCAGAAAAAAGATTACTATTACCAGCTCTTTATAATCTTTATAAAATTAATGAGTTAGAAGGGAATAGCCTTTTAGCTTTTCAATACAAAAGTGAAATTACTTCAACGTATCCGAACTCTAGATATGCTGAGATTTTATTAAATCCAAATGCTATTTTAGCTTCAGATGAGTCCAGTCCTGAATATAAATACAATCAACTTTATAAAGATTTTGAAAACTCAAAATATCAAGATGTTATAGATAATTGTAATACCTATATAGCAATGTATTTTGGAAATCCGATAATTTCAAAATTCGAATTATTAAAAGCAAACTCTATAGGTCGTCAGCAGGGTTTTGAACCTTACAAAAAAGCCTTAAATTTTGTTGCCCTAACTTATCCTAATGACGAACAAGGCAAAGAAGCTTTGACTCTATACAAAACACTCATACCTAAAATATCAACAACAACATTTATTGCAGATAAAGAAAGTGAACGATGGAAAATAGCGTATAAATTTAATACAGAGGATCGTCTTCTTGCGGAAGAGCTGCACGAAAAACTAAAGGAAGTTATGACGACTTCTCAAAATGAAGAAATGTCAACATCTATTGATTATTATAATCCTGAGACATTATTTGTTATGATACATGGATTAAAATCGAAACAAGGTGCAAAGGGGTTTGCAGAATCTTTAAAAGAAAGAAAAAAAGATAAAATAACAACTTCTTTTTTTGAGATTTCATCGGAAAACTATGCTATTATACAAATTCATAAAAACTTTGAAAAGTATTTAAACACCGATTTAACTAAGGCAACAAAGCAAGATAAATCAAGAAAAACATCTAAAGAAAACACTAAAGCTCCCAAAAAATCCAATAAAACTTCCAAATTAAATAGTACGAAAGATTCTAAATAATAATCAGTTATGTTTTCAGAAAAAAAAACAAAGGAATACGACAATCCAGGATCAGGTCAAAATCGCATCAATGATGGAACCGTACTAAAAGGGAACGTCACCTCTAATGGTTATTTTAGAATAGATGGTGTAATTGAAGGGAACATAAAAACCCCTTCAAAGGTTGTTGTTGGAAAAACAGGTAAAATTGTAGGAACTCTAACTTGCAATAATGCGGATATAGAAGGTCACGTTAAAGGGACTCTTGACGTCGAAGGTACTTTAACCCTTAGGAGTACTTCAAAAATTGAAGGCGAGGTAGTAACAGGGAAATTAGCGGTCGAACAAGGTGCATTTTTCAATGCCACTTGTTTAATGAAAGTGCCTAATAAGTCAAATTATATTAGAAAAGAACCTGATAATCCAGACGATCAAAGCCAACAAAAAAATTTAAAACTTACCCCATAAATTTCTTATTTATTTAATGCCTAATAATAAAAATAAAAATAACAAGCGTTGGGCTATTTTATCAGGTATTGCTATTCAGATGGGGGTAACTATATATCTGTTTACTAAGTTAGGCGCATGGCTAGATTTAAATTACAATCTTTCAGGGAAAAAATATACCATCTTACTAACTTTAGCTGGAGTAGCTATTTCTCTTTTTCTAGTACTCAGACAAACCAACCAACTTAATAAATAATGAAATCTAAAAATATTCAATTTTTAATATTTCTGGGCTTACTTTTAATTATCTTTTTTGGCGCTCACATTTTAGCGCTATATTTTTTAAATAAAGATGTTTTTGGAAATCAAATAATTTTATCTTACTTGGTTAATTTCAGCTTAGCTGTTTTTGTTTTTTTAGTAGTAATAAAAACGCTATCCAATAATTCAGCACAAGCAGGTTTTGTTTTTATGGGAGGAAGTGCCTTGAAGTTTTTGGTGTTTTTTTTAGTGTTTTATCCCAGTTACAAGGAGGATGGAAATATAGAAAATTTAGAATTTCTTGCTTTTTTTATACCCTACGCAACCTGTTTAATTGCTGAGGTTATCTATCTTTCCAAACAGCTTAATAATCAGTCAACTTAACAAAATTAGGTTCAATTAAAAAAGAGCATAAATAGTTTTTTCTTTCCAGAAAGAACAGTATTTTTGCACCGATTTTTAAAGCCAACATAATTTGTTTACTATGCAGCGTAGTTTTTTAGTAAAATTTTTTACAATTCTTCTTTTAGGATTTTTCACAAATGCACAAGCACAAAATGATGAGCATGAGGGGTCTCCAGAGGAAGTTAGCCTGAAAACAAAAATCAAAGAAAGTATTGACCATCATTTATTAGATTCCTACGACTTTATTTTTTTTAGTGACACTGAAAAAAATAAACATTATGGTTTTCCTTTGCCAGTAATTCTTTGGGATGACGGTTTTCATCTGTTTTCTTCTTCAAAGTTTCATCATGGCGAAACAGTTGCCGAAAACAACGGAAATTTCTACAAGCTATATCACAACAAAATATATAAAACTGATGCAGAAGGAACGATAACTTTAGATGATTATCACCATCCAACTCAAGTAAAACCATTAGACTTTTCGATTACCAAAAGTGTACTAATGATTATTATAACAGGAATATTAATGTTTTTAGCATTTGCTGGTATGGCGAAATCCTTTAAAAGGGGTCCAATAGTAACTGGAGTAGGTAGATTTTTAGAGCCAATAATTTTATATATTAGAGATGATATTGCTATTCCTAATATCGGCGCAAAAAAATATAAAAAATACATGCCTTATTTACTGACCGTATTCTTTTTTGTATGGTTTTTAAATTTGTTTGGATTAACTCCTCTAGGTGTTAATGTTACCGGTAACATTGCTGTAACATTTGCATTGGCTTTAATTACGTTCATCATTACTCAGTTTTCGGGAAATGCAAATTATTGGAAACATATATTTTGGATGCCAGGAGTTCCGGTTCCCATGAAAATAATATTAGCTCCAATAGAATTGTTAGGAGTAATCATCAAGCCTTTTGCCTTAATGATTCGTTTGTACGCAAACATTATGGCTGGACACATTGTATTAATGAGTCTGATAGGTTTGATATTTGTGTTCCATAATTGGATAGGAAGCAGCTTAACTTTTGTGTTATCCTTTGCTATCTCAATAATAGAACTTTTAGTAGCCTTATTACAAGCATATATTTTCACCATGTTATCGGCCCTTTATTTTGGTTTTGCGGTAGAAGAACATGATGAAGCACATTAATAAATTTTGAATGTTTAACTTTTAATTATATATATTATGGAAATCCCAGCTATTGTAGGTGCAGGTTTAGTAGTTATTGGTGCCGGTATCGGTATTGGTAGAATTGGTGGTTCAGCAATGGACGCTATTGCTCGTCAGCCAGAAGCTTACGGAAAAATTCAAACAGCAATGCTTATTGCAGCGGCGCTTATTGAAGGTATTGGATTTGCTGCCTTATTTGCAGTATAACAAAACCCAAACATCAATTGCAACGGTTGGTTGCAATTGATGTTTAATTAAATTTAAACTATATAAAATATAACTATGGAAAAGTTAATTAACGATTTCTCTTTTGGACTTTTTTTCTGGCAAATGCTACTCTTTGTGTTGTTGTTATTTTTGTTGAAAAAATTTGCATGGCAACCTATTTTAAAAGCTCTTAATGACAGAGAAGAGGGAATTAAAAGCGCACTAGAATCTGCTGAGAATGCGAAACTTGAGATGGAAAATCTTCAAGCGGATAATCAGAAGTTAATTCAAGAAGCCAGAATAGAAAGAGAAGCAATGATTAAGGAAGCTCGTGAAATTAAAGAAAAAATGATTTCTGATGCGAAGGAAGAAGCAAAATCTGAAGCTGATAAAATGATTTCAAATGCGCAAGATGCAATTGAAAGTGAAAAGAAATCAGCAATCACAGATATTAAGAATCAAGTTGCTAATTTATCTATAGATATTGCAGAGAAAGTTGTTAAAGGAGAATTGTCTGATAAAGGCAAACAATTAAAATTAGTAGAAGACATGCTAAATGATTCTACTTTAAATTAATAAAAAATGATCGGAAGCAGAGCAGCAAGACGTTACGCAAAAGCAGTTTTACTACAAGCATCAGATACAAATACAGCTCATGTTGTGTTTGAAGATATGCAGTCGGTTTCAGCGACCATTTCTAATAATAGTGAATTAAAAGAAATGCTTTACAGTCCCGTATTTAACGACGAAGACAAAAAGGAAGCATTACATAAAATATTTACAAAACAAACAAACAGTACCAAATCATTGATTTCTACATTAGTTGCTAATAAAAGAGCCTCTTTGTTAAATGATGTAGCTTCAAGCTATATCGAATTATACAAAGAATCCCAAGGAATTAAAGTAGCTCGAGTAACAACCGCTGTAGCTCTTTCTCCAGAATTAGAAGAAAAAGTATTAGTCAAAGTAAAAGAACTAACAGGAAGTGATAAGGTAACTTTAGAAAGCACTATTGATGAATCGATAATTGGTGGATTTATTTTACGAATTGGAGATTTACAGTACAATGCTAGTATAGCAAACAGTCTAGCAAAAATAAAAAGAGAATTTAGTAAAAGTATATAAATAAACGTCAGATTTATTCTGAATAATATAGTTGAAAAATGGCAGAAGTTAAACCAGCTGAAGTATCAGCAATTTTAAAGAATCAATTATCAGGTTACGAATCTACAGCTTCTTTAGATGAAGTTGGAAGTGTATTAACTGTAGGTGATGGTATAGCACGTGTATACGGTCTATCAAATGCACAATACGGTGAATTAGTAGAATTCGAGAACGGATTAGAAGGAATTGTACTTAACCTTGAGGAAGATAATGTTGGGGTAGTATTATTAGGTCACTCTAAAAATATTGTTGAAGGTTCTACAGTAAAACGTACGCAACGTATTGCATCTATTAATGTAGGTGAAGGTATTTCTGGACGTGTTGTAAACACACTAGGAGAACCTATTGATGGAAAAGGAGCAATAGAAGGTAAAACTTATGAAATGCCATTAGAACGTATTGCACCGGGTGTAATTTTTCGTGAGCCAGTAACAGAACCACTTCAAACAGGAATTAAATCGATCGATGCTATGATTCCAGTTGGTAGAGGACAACGTGAGTTGGTAATTGGTGACCGTCAAACCGGTAAAACAACTGTTTGTATTGATACGATTCTAAATCAAAAGGAATTTTACGATGCTGGGGAACCAGTTTATTGTATATATGTTGCTATTGGGCAAAAAGCTTCTACAGTAGCAAATATTGCTAAAGTATTAGAGGAAAAAGGTGCATTAGCTTATACAACTATTGTTGCTGCAAACGCGAGTGATCCAGCTCCAATGCAAGTTTATGCTCCTTTCGCAGGTGCCGCAATTGGAGAGTATTTTAGAGATACTGGTCGTCCAGCATTAATAATTTATGATGATTTATCTAAACAAGCGGTAGCTTACCGTGAGGTATCATTATTATTAC
>ERZ1046876.1905-NODE-1905-length-13035-cov-4.817334_pt1 | contig 13035 bp, 11 predicted proteins | sample MGYA00383094_ERZ1046876 | MGnify/ENA primary metagenome ERZ1046876 (study PRJEB29581, sample SAMEA5548364) | metagenome | biome: marine; feature: coastal; material: water | depth 50 m | study: Short-term variability in the microbial, nano- and picoplankton...
GGCGAAGCCTGAAATGAGAAAAGTTTTATCTTTGACTTCAAGAAAGCTCATGCACCCAAGCCTTATTTGACGAGAGCTAACGCAAAGGAAACAGTCATCACTGTTTTATCACCATTGCTAACTTCACCACGAAGATTGAAGAAATGTCCTACTTTATCGACCATGAAAACAGAAATCACCAATTCATCTCCAGGTTTCACCATTCTTTTAAATCGGGCATCTCTGATACGGGAAAGTACAGGCGTCACGGCATCATTGTTGAGTTCATCTGCACCAATCACTTGCTTGGATAAATAAATAGCACCTGTCTGAAAGACAGACTCTGACAAAAGAACACCCGGCATGATAGGATTCCCAGGGTAATGACCCTTAAAAAAGGGCATGTCGCCCGAAACGCTAAGTGATGCTTTCGCTCCATCCTCGGTTACTTCAAGAATTTTATCTACAAACAAAAACGGCGGTCTGTGCGGAATTAGCCTTTTAATTTCATCCATCGTTGTAATAAATATAAAATCGAATCTTTTGAACAGACTTAATTCAAAGAAGATAAAGTCTTTACTCTTGCGAGTTTATTAAGTGGGGACCCCCTTAAGTTTAGAACGTAAAAACCGATCCACTTTGTTGGCGGTGATTACTCCGTAATTAATCGTCCCCAACCAGCCAGACATGATAATACCAACGGATCCTGCATGGAAAAGACCAGGTGCGTGATCAGGCAACGAATCAGACACCTCGAGCCCTTCAAACTTGGTACCAAATGTTGCTCCGTCTGCATGTTGCGTATAATGACGAATCGTTCTTGGAGTAGCTGCCTCTAGGTGTTCAATCTTATCCCTTATATCAGGAATGATTTTTTCAAGTGCCACAACACTTTCATCACATAAACGTTTTTTTGCTTCTTGATACTCTTCATCAGTAAGATCCTGCCAGTCTTTCCACTTGGCATTGATGGAGGCAACAATGCTATACTTTGGGTCTTTGCGGTGAGGTCTAGTATCTGGATAATAAATCGAAAAGGTCCTGCTTGAGGTATTGAAGTCAGTAAGTTCTTCAGTTGAAAACTGACTTGCTTCAGAAGTAAAGACAAGATCGCCCACAGACTCTGGTATGATCGCACCTTTTTTCAGCCCGATGTATACTTGGCAAGATGTGCTGTTTAATCTTACCTTACTGGCAAGGTTGGCAAATTTCTTGGGCAATCGCTTTAAGCCTAAAAGTTTTTCAACGGTGCTTTTCAAATTCGCATTTGAAAGTACAGCTCCGCAACGGATTTCCTTTCCATTAACAACAACACCAGAAACATGATGGGCACCATTTTTCTCACTGGTAATAAGCTTTTCAACGAGGCACTGTCTTTTGAGAACGGCGCCATTATTTCTCAATTCCTCTACCATTTTCTTGATGAGCACATCCGTTCCATCCTTAAAGGTGTATATTCCTTTTCTCATGAAATTGGTGAAAACTATGCCGTACGCAAAAGCAGGGTCTAGGAAAGATGAGCCATTTGCATAGGATATAGGTTCAAGTAACAGCCTTTTGACATCTTCTTGACCGGGAAAGAATTCTTCGAGGAGATCAGCAATCGTCCTTGTGTCCCCAGCAAAATAATCCATTTTCCTGAGGTGGTCGTAAAAGCCTTCAATTTTTTCTTTTGCTATTTTAAATTTGTCTTCAAGAATTTGGGTAAAATCAAGCCGGTCAAAGGTGGTACGAAGGTCATATTGAGGATTAACAAACCTGATATTTTTAAGTTGAACGATAGAGTCAGCAATCTCTTTAGTCCAATACCTACGGCATGATTTTATCATACCTACGGGAAATCCGTGAAGGGAAATATCAAAAATATGCCCCCCTGCTCTCTTAAACCATGTAGCCAAACCACCAAATTGATAGTGGTGTTCAAGGAGAAGAACCGAGTGCCCTTGCTTAGCCAAGCAATTGGCTCCAGTTAACCCACCCAAACCGCTGCCCACAACAATAACGTCATAGTAATCTTTAATGTCACTCAATGGATCCCTTACCATCAATATCTATCTACTGAAAAAGTGGATCGTGGACAAGATTTGAATCCACAATAAACTTAACCATTAATAGAAGCCCGAATATTTATCAAAAAAAGCTTGAGGTGACTGCTTTTTTCCATCACCTGGTCCTGCAAGATAGCCAAGGTCTAAGGCTTTCAGAAAGGCAAACTGATTCCTTGTTAATTTATCCGGTGAAACGGAAAGTGATTCGAGTGGCATATATTGAAGGCATTCAAAGTCCTTAATTGATAAGCCGACGAGGTTTAACTCTCTAATCGGACAATGTGCAATGCTACCAATAAAGGAAATGGGTGATCCTGGTAAATGCAAGACCTCCAACGGGCACCCTGCGATTGGGTCAAGTGATTCAACTTTGGTCGCTCTCATTTCAAGAACCTTGACAGGCATCCCAGAAAGTGGAGATAAATCAGTTACTGTATTTCCGGAAAGATTGATTTCCCCAAGAGCGCAATCAGCTAAAGGTCGAATATCGTCAATGTTGCACTTAAAAACATTGATTTTTTTCAGCTCGGTTGCTCCTTCTAATGGCTTTAATGAGCTTATTCCGGTACTGGATAAGTTTAGATGTTGTAAGTTTAGCTCACGAGTGAATTCAATATCTGAAATATTAGATCTTGGAATTGATAAACTAGACAACGGATGATCTGATAAAGCGCCAAAATCATTTGATTGAATTCCTTCCGCCTTCAATTTCTTAAGTCGAAAGAAGTTGAGCTCATCTAAGCCTAGCTCGCAATTGAGCGGCAGTGCTAAAGAAGATAGAGCGAAGCCCTTTATTTCTTCAATGGAAGGCATCTGGCAACCTGAGAAGTCAAGCTCCCTTATTGGTAAATGGAATAAACTAGAAGGAATCGACAAAGGTGATGACAAGAATGTAATGGCAACACCTCCCTTTACTACCATCACTTTGGCATCCAATCCTAACTTATGGATTTCTTTAGTACACGCCTTGTCAATGTCGGCAAATAAACTAAAATCAGACTCGATTGGCATGATGGTGAACCTCGACTAAAAACGAAAAATGATTACCATACAAACATGCCACTTTGGACACATATTTTGGGCTGGATAATTTTAGTAGCCAATTCACTTTGTTTGCTTAGATTAGGACTTTTACCCATGGTTTTCTTCGGAAGAAACTTCAAACTCTACCGTAAAATCTTTTGGGTTTCTTTGTTTGTGACAATTATATTTACAATGAGTGAATTTATGATTCTCCGAATACTCCTAACTGTTGCAGTGAAAGAGTAATAAAGATTTGAAAGTAATTCCCATACACGAATTGCTATTATTTTAGCTCCAAAACTCTGACATTTTTAAAGGCAACTGAATCCCCATGCCCAGCAAAGCCAAAGTGACCTTTTTTTAGTAAACATCCTGGGTGCTTTTTGTTATTCATAAAATCTTTTACCGTGGATAGGTCTGTGTTCAAAATCATTTTGCTGTTCAGAAAAACTGTAACCTCACTTCCTTTCACGATAACTTCTTGCTGGTTCCATTCACCTACCGGCTTTAAGTAGCCCTGTGTTGCTGAGGCCAGTCCATAAGCTGAACCATGATACTGGCGAGCATCGAGCTGAGAGTACTTTGGGTGGAGATCATCTAAGACTTGTAGTTCGCACATCCCACTATACGCAGGATCTCCTTTCCCAGGATATCTTATTGCTAGACCATTATTTCCACCGGCAGGAATCTTAATATCCAATTTAACCCAAAAGTCTTGGTATGTTTTTTTTGTATAAAGAGTGCCACCTTTACCGGGTTTGCACTGCAAGGCAGTATCAGAAAGCTCAAAACTTTTTACTGCACCACTCCACCCAGTAAAGTCTTTGCCATTGAAAATTGTAGTGAAAGCGTTTTTATCAATTCTATTGTTACTTGAGGTCTTTGTAAGTTCCTTTAAGAAAATATTCCTCCATCGAATTTCTCCCCCGTGGGTTTGCAGTTGAATAGGGCCTTCTGAAGTCAAAGGTTTTCTAGCTTTGGCTGACTTACCCCGGTTCCAAAAATTTTTGAGTGGGCTTTGATCCACTACGAGTTTTCCGTTCAGTTCTACCGTAACCTTATCCCCTATCATTTTAATATGGAATTGGTTCCATTCTCCAAACGGCTTATCTGCATAAACCAACGGATCACGCCCAGCTGCTCCTGCACCATTGTTCCATAAACCGCCCGATCCCTTCTCTGCACCATATTTCCATTTGCCGCCTGCTTTTGTAGTGTCCCATATTTGAACTTGGGGGACTCCGCGAAGATAAATGCCGCTGTCGGCATTCGGAACTGTTTTGTACTCTAAGCGCAATTCAAAATCACCAAAGTTCTTTTCAGTAGTTAAAAAAAGCCCCTTACCATCGTTTATTAAAACGCCATCTTCGACAGACCAATGAGTATGAATATCTTTGAGGCTATGCTGCCACTTTAAATAATATTTCTCGGGACTTAATTCCTTCCATGCGGAAGGGTCTTCAGTTTTTGCCCCCCACCACCCATCAAGATTGATGCCGTTGAATAAGGATATAAAACCTGGTGGCGGGGAACTCTTGGCATAGCAAAAAGAGAAAATTACTGATTGGGCAAGGCAGTTTAATAAAGCAAATCTGATCATGGTAAGTTAGAAAAGTATAGTTGTTAAACATAATCAATAGAAGCCAAGCTAAGCCAAGAATAAATAATGCTTTCCACAAATTAATTTTCTCTCATTAAGAAAAGTTTTTATTTTAAGCTTTATTGAGCGAGCACCCGCAAGGATAAGTAAAAACTTCTGGTCATTGGGCTGGATATTATCAACACTCGAAACTATCACACCATCAACGGTTCGTCCAATTTTCGCAGGGTCTGTATCATAGAATTCCTCAATATTCAGATCATTTTCCTTTAGGAGAATGGCTTGCTTCTTCGCAACTTCTCCAGCACCCCAAGCACATAAAGACTTACCTGATAAACCTTTTCGACTAAGCCAAGAACCAAGATAAAGTGCTTTTGCACGTTGGAAAGCTTCCTTTAAATATTGAGACTGTTTCCTGGATGCCCTTTGGTCTGAATCAACCCATTCCAAGAGTTTATCCTCTATTTTGTGGAATTTAACTCCCTTAGATAGGCAACGAAGCCAAAGTTCATAATCTTCAGGAAAAAGACCATTGCGGTAACCACCATTTTCTATGATTACATCCCGCTTAAACATTACACTTGGATGAACCACTGGACTTTCTTCGAATTGAGATAATTCAATTTCTTCCTCTGTTAAAATATGATTACTCCATTCTACATAATGCTTGAATCCAGATACTCGGATGACATCGGCTTTATTTTTATAAAATACCTGAGAGGCAACCAAGTCTACACTTGGATTTTCTACTAAAAATTTAAATTGTTTCTGTAGTCGAGAAGGCATCATTACATCATCTGCGTCCATTCTCGCTACTATCGGAGCACGCGATATGCTTAAGCCCAAGTTGAGTGCGTCCACTATCCCACTCCCAATAGAACGGTAAGTTTGTATCCGCGGGTCATCCTCAGATGCCAAAGAAAAAAGCTCAAAGGATTCATCAGTAGAACCGTCATCAATGGCAAGTAGATCCCAATCCCTCATCGTCTGGTTTTTAATCGACTGCAGGCAACGATTCAATTCTTTCGATACATTACGGTAAGGCAGAATGATCGAAACGGGAGGAGAATTCACTTTTGAATTTGCCGAATTGCCTCATAGGCAGCAATTCCAACAGAGACAGCAAGATTCAAAGAACGAAGATCGTTTTTAAATTGGGGTATCTTAATCTTTTCATGAACCTCATGATGAATGTTCTCAGGTGCCCCATGTCCTTCGTTTCCAAAAATCAGTCCATCACCTTTCTGGAACCTAGCATCCCAAATCGATTTTTTGGCATGGGTTGTAAGGAGGTGAAGTTTCTTCGGAGCGCTAGGTGACTGCTGAAAGTGATCCCAGTCTGTATACTCGGATACATCCAGGTCCTTCCAATAATCCATACCTGCCCTTCTAAGATTTTTATCATTGATTTGAAACCCAAGTGGGTGGATCAGATGAAGCCTGCAACCAGCAAAGGCACAAAGCCTTCCTATATTTCCTGTGTTTTGGGGAATTTCTGGCTGAAACAGAACAATATCAATCATCTTTTAAGAGAATTCTTTAGTGCTTGATCTGCCTCACGGTTCGCAACTTTTTTCTTCAAGTCTTGTCTCTTATCTCGTTGATTTTTCCCAACACCAACCGCAAGTTCGCACTTAATGAGTGCATTTTTGAAATATAAGCGTAGGGGAACGATCGTTTTACCAGAAGCTTCCACCTCGGTTCGTAGTCTTTCTATTTCCTTTAACTTGACCAAAAGCTTTCTAGGTCTTTGCGGTTCATGATTTTCCTCTCCCCCATACTCATACTCTGCAATATGGGCGTTACATAAAAAAAGTTCGTTTTTAATGAAACGAGCATAGGATTCGTTAACTTGAGCATTTCCTAATCTAATCGACTTAACTTCGGTGCCCAATAGAACTATACCCGCTTCATACTTATCACCCAGGGAAAATTTATGCCTAGCCTTACTGTTGGTGATTACAGGTGTACCACTATACCCTTTAGGTTTTTTTGGCATATAAATAGATGCACTGTTTTATCGCAACAGTGCCGGGTGATGAACTAGTTGATCAAGAGTCTTCGGACTCGTCCCATTCCTGATAAGATATCTTTCCCTCAATGATTTCACGCAGAGCAATATCTTCGGGTTCAAGCTTTTCAAGTGATTCCACCAAAGGCTTATTGCCATGCTTGAGTTGCTTTGATCTCCTGGATACCACATTTATAAGGGTATTAGGGTCAGTAATTATTTCTTGGGCTTCTTTGAGGTATTGGTCTCTCACAATGATGGGTCTATTATAGATGAAAAAAAGGCTACTAGTACTTCCTGAGACAGAAATAAGCAATGGTAATTATAAAATAAAAAATATGAAAATAATCCTCAGTACATTTCCAAACGAACGAGATGCAAGGGATACGGCTTACGATTGGCTAGATAAAGGGATTGCCGCATGCACACAAATACAAGGTCTAATTCAGAGCCTGTACAAATGAAATGGGGATATAATAAATGATCAAGAAAGGAAAATAAGCTTAATAGCTAGTGATGAAAATGTAGAAAGGGTGTACGGTGTAATGGTTGAAAACCACATTTACGACACTCCATCATGGATTGTCATCGATGCTACCGGAAGCAAGAGCTATGAATCCTGAGTAACAGGGATAAAGCTGGGGCTTATTCTTCAGGCTTTGTTTTAACAAGAGATACAACACGGTCTCCGTCTTTCCATTGACCACGCTTGCGGAGCAAATCGACGCGCTCAAATCTTTTCAAAACATTTCTTTGTGTTGTACTGCCACCAGGTGGCTTAAAGCTTGGATGTCTACTCATAATTGTTCTTTATAACTAATCTTGATGGATATTCAAGATAATTTAGAAGATGATCACGCGGGTGCCCCTGTTGGTTCTGCACCTGTCCCAATATCTTCTGCTTTGCTATCTTCCTGGGGTGCAGACTCGTCCTGTTCAGGCTGGTTCTCCTTAGGTGTATCTGGAGAAGGCTTGGTGATTTCAGATATAATCTTACCATGGTCCAATATTTCATGAACATGTTTACCTTCAATGGTTTCATGTTCTAATAAAGCAGCAGCTGAAGAGTGAAGGGCTTCAATATTGTCAGTGAGAATTTCTTTTGCACGTTTGTACTGAACATCGATCACATCTTTGATTGCGAAATCGATTTTTTGCGCAGTCTCCTCGCTGTAGTTTTGAGCACGCGACAATTCTTTACCCAAGAATACTTGATCTTGCTTGTCGCCGAAAGAAATCATACCAAGATCACTCATTCCCCAGTCGCATACCATGCTTCTCGCGATGTTGGTTGCCATGCGGATATCTCCTGCCGCACCGCTTGTAACATCACCAATTTCAATTTCTTCAGCAGCACGCCCTCCCATTGCACAGCAAACCTGATTAAGAACCCGGCGCTTGCTATGGTTGAGGATATCTTTCTTGGGGGTGAACATAGTACTACCTAAACTTTGTCCACGAGGTATAATGGTAACTTTATGGATGGGAAGTAGCCCGTCGTCTACAACTGCTTGTACGATTGCGTGACCTGCCTCATGATAAGCGATGATTTTTCTGTCCTCATCATCCATAACTCTCCGGCGCTCGCGGCCGAATGAGATTTTTTCACGTGCATCATCCAAATCAATTCTTTCGACCGCTTTTTTGCGTCTACGAGCCGCAATTAAAGCACCTTCATTTAAGAGGTTAGCCAGATCCGCTCCTGAAAATCCCGATGTAGCACGAGCGAGAGAATTTAGCTCGACATCATCCGAAAGCTTTATCTTTTTTGCATGGACTTTAAGAATTTGCTCCCGTCCCTCCATGTCAGGCAGGTCTATTACAACTTGGCGATCAAAGCGACCGGGGCGTAAGAGTGCATTGTCCAAAACATCAGGACGGTTGGTTGCAGCAATTATGATTACACCTTCATGCCCATCAAATCCATCCATCTCGACTAAAAGAGAGTTAAGCGTTTGCTCGCGCTCATCATTTCCGCCACCAAGACCGGCTCCTCGTTGTCTGCCAACTGCATCAATTTCATCAATAAAAATCAAGCATGGAGAGTTTTTTCTACCCTGTTCAAACATATCGCGTACACGGGCGGCACCCACACCAACAAACATTTCAACGAAATCTGAACCACTTATACTAAAGAATGGGACTTCAGCTTCCCCGGCGACTGCTTTTGCAAGAAGTGTCTTACCGGTACCCGGAGGACCAACCATTAAAACTCCTTTGGGAATAGTACCGCCAATTTTCCGGAATCTTTTGGGGTCTTTTAGAAAATCAACAATCTCCGATACCTCTTCTTTTGCCTCATCGCAACCAGCCACATGTTCAAAGAGGATTTTCTCATTTTCACGGGTAAGGAGCTTGGCTTTGCTTTTGCCGAAACTTAAGGCACCCTTGCCTGCCATTCGCAATTGTCGAACGAAAAGGAAATAAAGCAGACCAATAATTAGCAAGAAAGGCAGGAGGCTGAAGAGTAAATCCGTCCATAATGTACTGGATGGTTCTTCGCGTAATCGATTGCCTAGTATTTCACGAAGTTCCTTGTACTCAGTCTCCGTTACTCTCCCTTTAACTATAAAAGGTAAGGATTTGTATTGATTTTCATCAATTTCGAAAGCGGGATTGGTAACTTTTCCCTGGATGGAGTACCACTCCTCCCCACCCTTGGGATCGCTTTGTATAGTGGCTTTTTCGATACGGTCGTCTTGGGCAGCAATCAATAATTCATCCACAGATGATAAAGAACGGTGCGATGGAGAAATTTCTCCTGATTGAGCCATTACCAAGCCAATGATCGCGGCCAGGACGGCGAGCCAAATAAGGAAAACCTTTGGTTGGAAGGTCTTGGGTTGTTTGTCTGGGTCTTTTTGAGTGCTGTTATCCACACCCTATATCATGCTGCCCGTGGGCTGTAAGTCAAATGCATTACCCTTTTTGTAGAAGGCATTATCTTGAGTTTTTCCGAAGGAGGAAAGCCAGGGATCCATGCGATACCTTTTTTTTCTGTAATGACTAGGGGGACTGAATCTCTTTCGGAATGTGGGATTTTATTGTCAATCATGGCCTTCTTTACACTTTTCGAACCGCTCGAGCCAAGCTTGTGGTAAAGGTCTCCTTCGGTTCGAGTCCGGCAATAAATTGAGCCGGGTACAATCGAGTCCGCATTTATCCATGCATTTTTATTTATATCAACCAAGGGCTTACTATTTTTAAATAAACCTGAACTTTCAACACCAAGAATTTCCAAGGAAAGCATTGCTCCACTTGGCAGATATATTTTACCCACAAGGGGAAGATTACACCGCAAAAAAGACTTGGCGTCTTCAACAGGTTTTACAACTGATATTAAATCCTGGCTTATAGACACAAGGTGGTTTCCTTTTAGGTTTATTCGCTGATTTATAACACTGGATGATAAAAGAAGTAAAATGTCAGATATGTGATTATGGGAAAATTCTACCTCCATATTGGACAGCCATCTGGCAAGAACACCACGCTTTACCGCATCTGGAAGTTCTACAAGCTGCTTTTTCTTGATGACTCCGCTGTCGACAACTGCATCGCAAGCTCGACTGACCCATTCCGAAATCGCTTCATTCTGTTCCTCCAGCAGATCACGGGTCCGACTAACCCCGTTCAGTAAGTCGCGGTCAACTGATGCCTTCCATGCACCAACAACATTTAGTCGCAAGCGATTGCGGAGATACTTCTTGTCAAGATTGGTTTCATCATCAACCCATGGGATAGAGAGAGACTCCAAAGATTCTCTGATTTCTTGACGAGAAAATGGAAGAAAGGGTCTGAGGAAAGCCACCCCCTTGTATAGATGGTACGGACTTGGAGAGGTAAGGCCCTCTGGTGAAGCTCCTCTCGAGATTCTCCAGAGGAAAGATTCTGCGATATCATCTGCCTGGTGCCCTTGAACAAGGGCTCTGCCCCCCTCCTTCTCCAACTTCGACCTGACCGCTTGCATTCTTGCTTCTCTAAGCGAGCCCTCATCGGTCTTGGATAAGGTTTTAATGCTCAGGACGGTAGTATTGCATTGCAGGCATTTGCCCAGCAATCTAACAAATTTTTCATCCCGGGATGCTCCAGGCTCACGAATCCCGTGGTTTACATGAATCAGATTAACTTGGCCTTTGAGATATGACCACGCTAAGAGTACTGCAAATACGGAGTCAGCCCCCCCCGAACATGAAATACTTATTTTTTCGCCAACTGATTTGGCCTGAATCAGGTAGCTATGAGTTTTGCTATGCCATAATTTAAAAGGGTAAAGCCCATATAAATTCTTCGCCTTACTTTGAAGATCGCTCAGTTCTTCATCGAATGAGGGGAGCATTAATCCTGTAAAACCCCAATGCTTTCATCAGGGTACCACTTTCGCAAGCAGGTGGGTACTTTCACCCGTCCATCGTCTTGTAAATTATTTTCCAGTATAGCTGCAAGTACTCGGGGGACTGCAAGAGCAGATCCATTTAAGGTGTGAACAGGTTCAGGCTTTCCCTTTTCACCCCGAAATCGAATGTTTGCCCGCCTTGCTTGAAAGTCAGTGAAATTACTGCAACTGGAAACCTCTAGCCACCTTTTTTGCCCGGCAGCCCATACTTCTAGGTCATACTGCTTGGAATGAGGAAAACCAATGTCACCCGCACAGATCAATAATACTCGATAAGGCAGTCCTAGTTTTTGAAGAAGGCTCTCCGCATCCAACCGAAGCGATTCAAGTTCCCTAAAGCTTTCCTGCGGGTGCGTCCACTTGACGAGCTCAACCTTATCAAACTGATGAAGTCGATTGAGCCCCCGGACATCCTTCCCCCAACTTCCTGCTTCTCTTCGGAAGCAAGGTGTGTACGCGCATCTCTTTACCGGTAATTGATCGGCTGAAAGAATTTCATCCCTAAAGAAATTTGTTACCGGTACTTCTGCGGTCGGTATCAGGTAGATGTCTTCATTCGGGTCCACATACATTTGACCTTCCTTATCAGGCAGTTGCCCCGTAGCGGTTGCACTTGCGGCATTTACTACAATTGGCGAATGTACTTCCTGGTATCCATTTTCACCGGCTTCCTCTAAGAAAAAGTTAACCAAGGCTCGAACCAACTTAGACATATCTCCAAGGTAAAAAGGGAAACCTGCACCTGCAACCTTTACCCCACGAGGGAAATCAATCATTTGCTCAAACCATGGAATGTCATAATGAGGGAGTGCATGAGGGAAATCTCCCTCGATATCCCCCCAAGTTGAAATAGTTTGATTATCCTCTTCCCCTCTACCATCAGGAACCGATTCGTGCGGAACATTTGGGATAGTCATAAAAGCAGCCTTAAAATCCTCATCTGCTTGCTTGGCAAAAGCTTCCAATTCTTTAACTTTCCCTGCTAATTCTTTCATTTCAGCCACTTTGGTAAGAAACTCAGGTGAACCCTTTTTCAACTTAGCCATCTCTCCATTCACCGCCTTCTGCCCTGCCCTCGCCTGCTCAGCATCCGCAATAGCCCCCCTTCTCTTCGCATCTTCTTTAAGTATAAAGTTTATGTCACAATCAAATTTCTTGCGTGAAATCTTGCTTGCAACTTTAGTTTTTTCTTCGCGTAAATGTTGAATGTTAATCATAAGATGATCCCATTTATAAGTTTTATATATAATGGTGCAAAATAAATTGACCTTTCGTATATAAATTTTCTTTGTAAATTACTAGTAATTAAGTGAAAGCCATCGAAAAAAACAAAATCAAAGTCATACAGCTTGTACCCGAACTTAACAGCGGGGGAGTTGAGCGGGGCACATTGGAGGTGGGTAAGTTTTTAAGAGAAAAAAACCATCAATCTATAGTCGTTTCTAGCGGAGGAAAGTTGGTTTCTCGTCTAGTGAATGAAGGAAGTAAGCACATTCAAATGCGGGTTCATAAAAAGAATTTACTTTCTTTACTGCAAATTTCTCGTGTTAAAAGGCTTCTACTTAAAGAAAAACCTGACATTGTGCACGCAAGGTCAAGAGTACCTGCCTGGATTGCCTATCTCGCAATAAAATCCATGCCATTAGAATTGAAGCCAAAGTTTGTAACGACCGTTCATGGATTTTATTCCGTTAACTTTTATTCGGAGGTTATGATTAAGGGTCAACAAGTAATATGCGTCTCCAAAAGTGCCCAGGATTACGCACAATCCAACTACTCAAGTTTTAATAAAAAAAACTCAACTTACTTATTTATGGGAAAAGGAGATTCAAAAAAACCCAGCTTTATTGATGATCAAAAATTTGCAGGAAGTGGAAATCACTTTTACGACCATGATAATTATTCATTTTATAAATGGCAATATAGATTTATTTGTGCCGAAAGTTTAGATAAAGCTTTAATAACATACAATAAAAGAACA